>Ga0172367_10001354_pt1 | contig 35839 bp, 31 predicted proteins | sample Lak10m_FD_114542 | JGI IMG/M metagenome (GOLD analysis project Ga0172367, IMG submission 114542) | Freshwater microbial communities from Kabuno Bay, South-Kivu, Congo - kab_022012_10m | ecosystem: Environmental > Aquatic > Freshwater > Lake | place: Democratic Republic of the Congo: South-Kivu... | reverse complement strand
CGCGCAGCACGAGCTGACGGACGTGGTGTTTGTCGAGCTGCCCGCCGTGGGCCGCCAGGTGAAGGCCGGCGAGGCCTGCGCGGTGGTCGAGTCCGTGAAGACCGCCAGCGACATCTACGCGCCGGTAAGCGGCGAAGTCATTGAGGTGAACAAGCCGGTGACGGACGACCCCTCGCTGGTGAACACCGCGCCGTTCGCCGGCGGCTGGTTCTTCAAGCTCAAGCTGGCGAATGCGGCGGAAGTCAACGCCCTGCTCACGCCGGAGGCTTACAAGGCACAGATTGGCGGCTGATCGGTGGAAGTATCAGGCGGGTCACTTTTCGACCCAGTTTACCAAGTCGAGATCCGCAAGCTTTCCTCCGCACGCGCAACAATCGGTGGCGACAGCAGTCTGGCCCTTGCCACAGTTCAAGCAAACGCATTGAATGGTTCTAGGCGTCAGCCGGCGGACAATCAAACAAGCGAACAACGAGGCGACGATTGCTAGGGGAAGACGGCCAAGGAATTCCTCCGTCGAAGCTGTTTTGGGTGGTCCACCGGTCACGCGGCCAGAGTGAGTTCCCGCAACCAAGAGTGTGAGTCCAAGAAACGTGAGCAGGGAAACGATCTTGCGCCGCTTGCTTCGGCGATGAGCGACGGCTGCCTGCTCTACCTCGGAAAGTTCGACCCACATATCCGCATTCTTTCAGCCTCGTGTTGCCACAATGTGGAGGCCGTTTTCTTCACGCCGACACAATGTTGTTCCGCACCGCGTAGCGCACAAGTTCCCCGACGGAATGGAAGCGCAGCTTGCGCATGATGTTGGTGCGGTGCGTCTCGACGGTCTTCACGCTGATGTTCAGCGCGCTGGCGGCCTCCTTGTTGCTCTTGCCCTCGGCCAGCAGTTGCACGATTTCCTTCTCGCGCGGCGTCAGGCGGCTGCCGATGTCCTCGGCCTCGATGGCCTGCGCGCCCTCCTTGAGCGTGCTGTCCGAAACCATCTGCGCGATGCGCGAGGTGAAGTAGTTTTTGTGCGCGGCCACTGCCTTCACGGCCGCGACCAGCTCGCGCCCGGCATCGGACTTCAAGATGTAACCACGCGCGCCGACCTTGAGCACTTCCGCCGCGATCTGCTCGGATTCGTGGACGGTGAGGATGAGAATCTCCGTGTTGGGCAGGAGTTTCTTGATCTGGCGCGCGGCTTCGAGGCCGTTCAACTCGGGCATCGTCACGTCCAGCACGCACACATCCGGCGAGGAGGCCTTGGCTTTATCCACGGCCATGCGGCCGGTGCCCGCTTCGGCAACAACCTGCCAGCCGGGCTGGTCTTCCATCAGTGACTTCATGCCCGTGCGGACAATGTCGTGGTCGTCCGCCACCAGTATCTTCAGTGCGTTCATGTTTGTTCCTCCGGGAGCGGCACCACAACCATCACGGTGGTGCCGCGGCTGTTTGAGTTGATTTCGAGCTCGCCGCCAAATTGCCGGACCCGTTCCCATACGCCCGCCACGCCGACGCCGAGGGCGGAGACGTTGCCGTGGACCTTTTCGAGCTTTTCCGGCGGAATGCCCCGGCCTTCGTCGCGGACGGTGAGGACGATTTCCCCGGGCTGACGGGTGAGCTTGATGAAGGCAGTCTTGCTGCCCGAGTGCCGTGCCACGTTGGTGAGCGTTTCCTGCACGATGCGGAAGACGGTCACTTCGATGTCGGCGGGCAGGCGGTCGAACTGTGCGGGTGCGTCCACCTCGGCGCGAATGCCGCTGCGTTGGCTGAAGCCATTGGCCAGCCAGTTGATGGCGGCGAGCAGGCCTGCCTCATCGAGCAGCGGCGGATGCATGAGGTAGGAGACGGTGCGGATTTCCCGCGAGGTTTGCTCGGCCATGGCGGCGGTGTCGGCCACGAGGTTGCGCACTTTGGCGGGCGCATCTGGGACTAGGTTTTCGATGCGCGAAAGGTTCACGGCGATGGCGGCGAGAGTCTGGCCCGAGTTGTCATGCAGCTCGCGGGCAATGCGGCGCCGTTCCTGGTCCTGTGCCTGCATCAGGTGACCGGAGAGCTGGCGGAGCAGCTCCTCCTTTTCCTTCCGGTCGGCGATTTCAGACTGGAGGGAGGCGTTGGCCTTGGTGAGTTCATCCGTGCGTTCGCGGACCCGGCGTTCCATCTCAGAGTAAGCGCGTTCCAAGGTTTCTTCGCGCCGCCACCGTTGGAGCGAAAGCGCAGCCGCCAGCCAGACCATCGCGATCGAAAGGATGCGGTTCGTCATTTCCTCCGCGTGGGGGCCGCCAAGCGGGCTCCGCATGAATCCCAAAACTGAGAGGCCGGTCGCGGCGTAGGCAGTGTAAATGGCGTGCTGGTTTTTCTGCGACCACAGGGCCAGGAGCACCGGGGCGACGTAGAACGCGGCGACAGGGGAATCCGAACGCTGCCCCAGGTCCAGGGCGGCGATAACCAGCAGGCTGAGAACAGCTGCTGGCACCTGCCAGTTGGCCACCACCCGGTCCAACGGCGAGGCATAATCCGCTGCCGCCGCTGAGGGGCGGGCCTGGGGCGTCAGCGTGGCTGAACCAGGCGAGGGGGCGGAAGCAGTGGGAGGGTTCATACCGGCTGGCGAGAGAAGCTAGTTTCCGCGCTGCACCGAATCAAGTCCGGCCCAGTAGGGTGATTTGCTGAGGGGCAGGCATCGCAGGCGGACAAGCTAGGGTTCGACACCGTCGGGTGACTCGTCTAAGAAAATGCCATGAACTTCTCCCGTCTCATTGGCACGCTGCTGTGCGCAGCCACGGTGCATGCTTCGGCCCAGGAATTTGATCTCCTGATCAAGGGCGGGCGTGTCGCGGATGGTTCGGGCAACCCCGTCATCTTCGCCGATGTGGCGGTCAAGGGCGGACGCATTGCCGCCATCGGGCGCGTGAACGGCCCGGCGAAGCGCGTCGTGGAGGTGACTGGCCACGTCGTGGCCCCGGGCTTCGTGGACACGCACACGCACGCCGAGGGCATCGAGGACAACCCGCGCGCCGAGAACTTCCTCCGCATGGGGGTAACCACTCTCGTGCTCGGCAACTGCGGCAGCTCGCGCCTGAACCTCGGCGACTATTTCAAGGAGCTCGAAGCCACGAACATCTCGCCTAACGTCTGCTCGCTTATCGGTCATAACACCGTCCGCCGCCAGGCCATGGGCGGCTCATTCCTACGCCCGCCTACGGACACCGAATTGGCCAAAATGAAGGATTACGTCGAGCAAGCCATGAAAGACGGCGCGGTGGGGCTCGCCACGGGATTGATTTACCTGCCCGGCACATTCGCGAAGACGGAGGAGATCGTGGAGTTGGCCAAGGTCTCCGGCGCGCACGGCGGCATTTACGCCAGCCACATGCGGAGCGAGGGCGAAGGCATCTACAAGGCGCTGGACGAGCTCTTCCGCATCGCCCGCGAGGGCGGCACGCGCGGTCACATCTCGCACATCAAGCTCTCCGGAAAAACCTATTGGGGCCAGACTGGGAAGGTCATCGGCGCGATTGAGCAGGCGCGTGCCAGCGGCCTCGACATCACGCAGGACCAGTATGTTTATCCCGCGTCCAGCACCGGGCTTTCGCAACTCATCCCCGACGAGGCGCGCGAAGGTGGTGCGGACAAATTCCGCGAGCGCCTCAGCGACCCGGCGCAAAAGGCCGCCTTCGTTCAGCGCATGAAGAACACTCTGCGCAAGCAAGGCCGCGACGACTACAGCTACGCCGTTATCGCCAGCTACTCGAAGGACAAATCCCTCAACGGCCTGAACGTCGTCGAGGCCGCGAAGAAGAAGCGAGGCAGCGACTCGCTCAACGACCAGGTGGAGCTGTTGCTGGAGATTGAGAAGAGCGGCGGAGCGTCCGCAGTTTTCCACGGCATGAGCGAGGAAGATCTTCGCGAGTTCGCGAAGCACCCGAACACGATGTTCGCCTCCGACAGCGGCGTGCGGAAGTTCGGCGAAGGCGTGCCGCACCCGCGCGGCTACGGCAACAACGCCCGCGTGCTCGGCGAGTATGTCCGCGAGCTGAAGCTGTTGCGCCTCGAGGACGCCGTGCGCCGCATGAGTTCCCTGCCGGCGACGACTTTCAAACTCAAGGACCGCGGCGTCATCCGCGAAGGCGCGTGGGCTGATCTCGTCGTCTTCGACCCCGCGAAGGTCACGGACAAAGCCACGTTCAAGGAGCCGCACCAATACGCCGTGGGATTCAAGCTCGTGGCGGTGAACGGCGTGGTGGTGATTGAGGACGACAAACACCTCGGCACGCGCCCCGGCCAAGTGATTCGGATGAACCGACAATGAGCGAACTCGAAACCCAATCCCCGCCGAGCAACCGCAAGTTCTACCTGCTCGTCGCCGCGTTCCTGCTGGCGGCGGTGTTGATGGGCGTGTTCTCCGCCGGGCGTGGCAAGTCCAGCGTAGAGCGCTGGAAGGACGAGATGCGGGCGAAGGGCGAGAAGTTTACCATCGCGGAGCTGCTGGCCGGCCGCACGCCGGCGAAGACGAACCACGTGGAGGAATTGATCCGGCTGGGAAAAATCTTGGCGATCCCTAACCCGACGCTGCTGTCCGTGCCGCATTTCCGCTACGTGAGCAACGGCGTGGCGGAGGCGGCGTGGATGCAGGCGAAGTTGGCGCTGCCCCCGATTTCCGTTCCGCGTGGCACACCTGCGCCGGTGATGCCGTTGGAGTGGGAAGACGTGGCCGGCGAGCTTGCCGGGCGGGAGGCTTTGTTTGCAGAAGTGCAGGCGCTGCTGTCCGTGCCGGACCGCGACACGGGTTGGAACTACGACCAGCGCACGGCAATGCCGCGTTGTTACACGGAGAAGCGGAATTTGGCCCAGTGGCTCGCGCTGGCGAACACGCACGCGTTGCACGAGCGCCAGCCGGCACCAGCCGTAGAGCGCTTGCTGGCGATGGTCAATCTCGTGGCGTGGCACGACGAAGATTTTTCCATCATCGGGCAGTTGGTTCGTGCGGCGGTCGGCAGCATGGCTCAACACTCCACATGGGCCACGGTGCAGGCGCCCGGCATGTCGGAGGCCTACCTCGCGGAGTTGCAGGCGCGCTGGGATCGGCTGGCCGTCATGCAGGCGTTCGCGCGGGCGCTGGAGTTTGAGCGGGCGGGGATTGACGGGCTCATCCTCCGCGCGCGGGCGGGGGATGAGTCATTAAGCGGGTTGTTCGGTGGCTTCAGCGGCGGCGGTGGCACGTTCATGAACGGGGCGATGACGACGGCGTGGCGGGCCTTCGCAGCGGAGGGCGACGAGTTGTTCTACCTGCAAGCGATGCAGGATCAAATTGACATCGTGCGGAAGGAAGTGCGGTTGCGCTCCACGGCTGCGACACAGCCGGACCGCGCGGCGTTCGCGGCTAAGGTCGCGCCACTGGGGTCTGGCAAAGCTTGGCAGTTGCCGCTCTCGCGCATGGCGCTGCCGAACCTGGCACACGCCAGCAAAAACATCCTCCGCTATGAGACGAGACGCGCGTTGACCATCGCCGCATTAGCCATCGAACGGTATCGGCGCAAGCATGGCCGCCCGCCCGCGAAGCTCGCTGACCTCGTGCCGGAGTTCGTGTCCGCTGTGCCGGTGGATTGGATGGATGGCAACTCGCTGCGCTACCGGGTAAACGCGGACGGCACATTCACGCTCTGGTCCATCGGCGAGGACTTGAAGGATGACGGCGGTGATGGCTCGGACGCCGTGCCCGCCGCTCGCATGGGCGACATCTGGGAGCGGAAGGACGTGCTTTGGCCGCGCCCGGCACGGTAAGCGGCCGGGGCTCCAACCTCTCGCTGCCGAGAAGAGGCAATTCAGAGCGCAACCGAACCTCCGCACTAGGGCAGCAGCGCGGGCAAGGTTTTTACCCACCCGCACTCCTGCGGAGATCGCTGTTTTGCCCTTCGCTCATGCGAGTGCAAAATCAGGCTCGCCAACGCGCCGCGTTTCCTCAGAGTCTCCCCCCGTTTTATGACCGTGCCCTTGTTCATCGAAGTCCAAAGCACTTTGCTAAACCTCGCGTTTGTCGAAAGCAGTTACGTGGATGACAACATCCTCTACGTGGCTGTCCGTGACGAAGTGCATGAGTTTGAATACGACGACGTGGAAGGGGCCAGCCGTGCGTTGTGCTCCTTGCGTGAACTGTTGTCTTCCCGGAGCCTCCTTACTGGCTCGCTCAAGTAAACCATCTGCTCCCACCTGCCATGTTCACTGGAACCTACACAGCCATCGTTACTCCCTTTAAGTCCAACGGACAGCTCGACGAGGCGGCGCTTGAGCGCCTCATCAAGGCCCAGATCAAGGGCGGCGTGGACGGTATCGTCCCCGTGGGCACCACCGGCGAATCCCCCACTCTCGACTACGAGGAGCACGTGCGCGTCGTGGAGCTCGCCGTCCAGTTCGCCGCGGGCCGCTGCAAGGTCATTGCCGGCACCGGCGGCAACTCCACCTCTGAAGCCATCTATCTCACCAAGGCTGCCGAGGAAGTTGGCGCGGACGCGTCGCTCCAAGTCGCACCTTATTACAACAAGCCCACCCAGGAAGGGCTCTACCAGCATTTCAAGGCCATTGCCGAAGCCACAGAGCTGCCACTCATCCTCTACAGCATCCCGGGGCGCTGCGGAATTGAGATCGCGGTGGATACGGTCAAGCGCCTCGCCGGGGCCTGTCCCAACATTGTCGGCATCAAGGAAGCCGGCGGCTCCTGCGATCGCGTGAGCCAGCTCCGCCAGGCGTTGGAAAAACACTTCAACATTCTCAGCGGCGATGACTCCCTGACGCTTCCCTTCATGAGCGTGGGTGCCGAGGGTGTCATCAGCGTCGCCAGCAATCTCATCCCGCGGGAAGTCAGTCACATGGTGGACTATTTCCGTTCCGGCCGGCCGGAAGCGGCCCTCAAGCTGCACCGGAAGTTTTACCCGCTCTTCAAGGACCTCTTCATCGAGACCAATCCGATCCCAGTGAAAGCTGCCCTCGCCATGCAGGGCGTCATCGAAGAAAATTACCGCCTGCCGCTGGTCCGCATGGCGGCCAAGAACCGCGCCACCCTCCAGGCCACTTTGAAGAGCTGCGGCGTGCTGTAGTTAACTCACCCAGTAACCCAGTCCACCCGAGGGGTCGGTTCGCCGGGATTTCAGCCGGTGCTGTCGCCGGAGCAGGACGGGTGGAGCAGTGCGTCGAGCAACGGCGATTTCCTTTGCACTCCGGCCGTTCATTTGCGGCAATTCGCCTGTGCGCATTCTTGCCCTTGACCACGGAACCGTCCGCGTTGGTGTTGCAGTAAGCGATGAGCTGGGGATGATTGCCCGGCCGCTGGAGTTCGTCCCGGCGGAGCCATGGGCTGATTTCCTGATGCGCTTGAACCAACTCCTGGCCGAGTTCCAGCCGCAGCAGATCATCATTGGGTTGCCACGCAACATGGACGGGTCGCTGGGGCCGGCGGCGGAGAAGGTGCGCGAATTCATGGCCAAGCTGCGCGAGTCCGTCACGGTGCCGATGCGCACGTGGGACGAACGGCTGACGACCACGCAAGCGCAACGGATGCTCCGTGAGGCGGGCCACAAGGCGAAGGACCAGAAGGGCAGGGTGGATGCCACGGCGGCGGCGGTGTTGCTGCAGAGTTTCCTCGACAGCGTCGGAGGCGCGGCGTGAACGGGGTAATCGAGCGACACAGCAGCGGAAGGGGTGGGCGTTGAAAACTGAGCGATCACGCCCCCGCCCAAACCCAGCCGCCCGCGCGCCCGCGCTGGTAAAGTTGATGCTGGTGATCGCCTATGACGGCTCTGGCTACGATGGCTGGCAGTCGCAGCGGACGGGCGTGGGGGTTCAGTCGTTGGTCGAGGCGGCGTTGGCGAAGCTGTTTCCCAGCAGCCCAAGAGTTTTTGGCTCCAGCCGCACGGATGCGGGGGTGCATGCGATGGGGATGGCGGCGCACTTCGAAGTGCCGCATCCGGAGTGGCGGATGAATCCGGCGCGGCTGCTGTTGGCGGTAAATGCGCATCTGCCGCCAGACATTCGGGTGCAGGCAGTGCGACGGATGCCGGCGGAGTTTCATGCGCGGTTCAGCGCGGCGGGCAAGGAGTATCGCTATCTGGTCTGGAATCATCCGGCGATGAACCCGTTGCTGCGGACGCAGGCGTGGCATTTCCGGCGAAAGCTGGACCTGCCCGCGATGCGCGCGGCGGCGCTGGACTTCGTCGGCAAGCACGACTTCCGCTCGTTCCGCGTGAATCCGGACTACGACACAGACTCGACGGTGCGGACGCTCGCGCGGTGCGACATTCGTCGGCGCGGGCCGCTGCTGACGTTCGTGATCGAGGGGGATGGGTTTCTCTATCGCATGTGCCGGGGCATCGTGGGGACCCTGGTGCAGGTGGGCGAGGGCAAGATTCACTCCGGAGCCGTGCGGGAAATCCTGGCCCGGTGTGACCGGACTTTCGCCGGCATGACGGCCCCGGCGCACGGGCTGGTGCTGTGGCGTGTGCTCTATGATCGGCATAATCTGGCCCCCCGGCCGCGTCCCGAATGAACGTCGTCCTGCTTGAGCCGGAGATTCCACCGAACACGGGCAACATTGCTCGCCTGTGTGCGGCGACACGCACAACGCTGCACTTGGTGGAGCCATTCGGCTTTAAGCTGGATGACGCGGCATTGAAGCGGGCCGGGATGGACTACTGGCACCACGTGGTCTGGCGGCGCTGGCGGAACTGGGCGGAGTTCGCGGCCGTGGTGCCGGCCGGGGCCCGGCTGTGGTTTGTCGAGTCGGACGGACCGCAGCGATACGACGAGGTGAAGTTCGGGGTCGAAGATTATCTGGTATTTGGCCGGGAAACGGCCGGGTTGCCCCGGCCGTTACTGGAGGCGAACGCCGGCAGTTGGCTGCGGATTCCGATGTGCAACCCGGAGGCACGCTCACTGAACCTCTCGAACTGCGTTGCGTTGGTGCTGTTCGAGGCGCTGCGGCAGGGTGGGTTTGCTGGAGAGCAGCGATGACGTGGTCGGGTCTTTTCCGTATTGGTGCCAAGGCACCAAGAGCTTACTCTCAAGGCGTTCCGATGAAGCCGGGTTTGACAGCGAAACATCCGCCGTTAGTATGCCGGCTGTCGCCGATCAACCTATTTAAGCCGTGCCTGTCAAAGACGATTACCTGGTAGATACGCTAGCGGACATGGGCTTGGTGACGAACGAAGACGTCGCCCAGGCCCGGGCGGAAGTGGAGTCGGGCGAGTTCACGGATCAGGGGGTGATCGACCGGCTGATCGCCACGCAAATCATCAGCCCGGCCCACATCACGCAGGCCAAGGCGATCCAGTTCGGCATGGAGACGGTGGACCTCACCGGCCTCAGCCTGAAGGACGACGCACTTCAGGCGCTTCCCCGGCACATCGCCAACAAATACAAGTGCGTTCCGGTTTACTTCGAGGAGGGGCACCTCATCGTGGCGGTCACCGACCCGTCCGACCTCGACACGATGGACAGCCTCCGGCACGTCCTGAAGGTGGATAACCTTGAGTTCCGCGTCGCCACCGAGGAACAGGTTGAGCAGGTCATCACCAAGTATTACGCCACCGCCGAAGAGTCCGTGGCCGGGATGATTCAGGACATGACCGAGGGCGAGATTGATCTCGGCTTCGCGACGCAGTCCAACATGGACGACGATCAGGATGCCACGGACGCTGACGCTCCGCTGATCAAGCTGGTCAACACGATCATTGCCGACGCCTACAAGACCCGCACCTCTGACATTCACATCGAACCACTGGAAAAACGGTTGCGCATCCGCTACCGCATTGATGGTTGCTTACAGGAGGTCAACAGTCCGCCGAAGAAGCTGCAAAACGCCATCATCAGCCGCTTGAAAATTCAGGCGGGCATGTCCATCGCCGAGAAGCGCATCCCGCAGGACGGCCGCATCCAGCTCGAGATCTCGGGCAAGCCCATCGACCTCCGCGTCAATTCACTGCCCACCCAGCACGGCGAGAGCATCGTCATGCGTATTCTCGACAAATCCGGCCTGAAGCTGGGTTTGACCGAACTGGGCTTCCTGACCGACGACCAGCAGACTTTTGAACGGCTCATCGGCTTGCCCGACGGCATCTTGCTCGTCACCGGCCCGACCGGCTCCGGCAAGACCACCACGCTTTACTCGTGCCTCAACTACATCAACCGGCCGGACCGCAAAATCATCACGGTTGAAGACCCGGTCGAATACGTGCTGGCCGGCATCAACCAGGTCCAGGTGAGTGAAGTCATTGGGTTGACTTTTGCCGCCGCCCTGCGCGCCATGCTTCGTCAGGCGCCCAACGTGGTCATGCTTGGTGAAATTCGTGACTTGGAGACTGCCACCATTGCCATCAATGCATCGCTGACCGGTCACTTGGTGTTCTCCACGCTGCACACGAACGATGCTCCTGGCGCAGTGCAACGTCTCGTGGACATCGGCATCAAGCCCTTCCTGGTTGCCTCCGCGAGTCGTGCCTTCATGGCCCAGCGCCTCGTCCGGCGCATTTGCAAGAAATGCATCGGCCCGGGCCTGCCCACCGAGGCTGAGCTTAAAACTTTGGGCCTCGATCCCAATGCCCCGGGCGCGAAGTATTCCAAGGGCATGGGCTGCGACAACTGCAACAAGAGCGGCTACCGCGGACGCTTCGGCGTGTTCGAGGTGTTCGTGGTGGACGACAGCGCCCGCAAGCTGATCTTCGAGAAGGTTTCCTCCACCTCGCTGCGGGCTCGCGCCCGTGAGATGGGCATGCGCAGCCTGCGTGAGGACGGCGCGCGCAAGGTCGTCGCCGGCATGACCACCGCCGAGGAAGTCATCAAGGCCACCACCGCCGACGACAAGAGCGCCGGCCACTGACCAATCTAACCCTTCAACTTACCGAAACCAAACGGCACCCTCGAATCAATCATGGGAACTTACGCAATGTCCGACCTCTTGCAGTTGATGGTGTCCGAGGGCGCCGCCGACCTCCACATCCGGGTGGGCATCCCGCCGTGCATCCGGGCGCACGGGGTTCTGGAGCGCGTGCAGGGACCGCCCTGCGCGCCGGAGGACACGGAGGAGTTGATGACCAGCATCACCTCCGAAGACAACATCCAGCAGATCCGCACCAAGGGAGGTGCCGACTTCGGTTTCGCCTTCGGTGAGTTGGCACGTTTCCGGGTCAGCGCGTTCAAGGAAAAGGGAAACTTCGCGCTCGTGCTGCGGCAAATTCCCACGCGTCTGATGACGATTGACCAGATCGGCCTGGCACCCACGCTGGTGAACGAACTGATTCACAAGCCGCGCGGCATGATCCTGGTGACTGGCCCAACCGGCTCGGGCAAGTCCACCACCTTGGCCTCGATGATCAACATCATCAACGAGACCTCGGACCACGCGCACATCATCACCATCGAAGACCCCATCGAGTTCTATCACAAGCACAAGAAGGCCGTGGTCACGCAGCGCGAGGTTCACATTGACGTGCCCAGCTTCGCGGAGGCGCTCCGGCGCGCCCTCCGGCAGGATCCCGAGTGCATTCTGGTAGGCGAGCTGCGCGACCTTGAGACGATAGACGCGGCGCTCACGGCGGCCGAGACGGGTCACGTGGTGTTTGGCACGCTGCACACCAACTCCGCAGCGAAGACCATTGACCGCATCGTCAACGCCTTCCCGATCAACGCGCAGGAGACTGTTCGCATCCAGCTATCCACTGCGCTGGTGGCGGTCATCGCCCAGATTCTGGTGCCCACGTCCGACAAGCCAGGCCGCCTAGCCATCCATGACATCATGGTGATGACGAACTCCATCTCCGCCTTGATCCGTGACAACAAGACCTTCCGTATTCCCTCCGATCAGCAAACCGGTGCCAAGTATGGCATGAAGACCTTGGATCAGGGGCTGGTTGACTGGTATATCAAAGGGCGCATCGCCCGTGACACCGTCGTCAACCGGTGCATTGATTCGCAGGCCATCATGTCCAAGCTCCAGGAAGCCGACGACGCCAAGGCCGCCGCCGCCGAATAGCCATGTCCGCCAACATCACAGATCCATTGCTGGCGCTCGTTAAGGAACACGGGCTGATCGACGACCTGCAACTCGACGAGGTCATCGCCGAGAACAACAAAAGCGGCAAGCCCATCGGGCAGATCTTGGTGGATGCGCGGATACTGGATCTGGACACGCAGCTCAACCTCATCGCCGAGCACCTTGGCACTGAGGTGGTCACCGGCATCAAGGACATGGAGATCAAGCCCGAGGTCATCGAGGCGATCCCACCGGCCACGGCGCGCATGTATCAGTGTCTGCCCTTGGAGCTCATTGGAAACTCGTTGCGCGTCGCGCTCGCAGATCCCCTAAATCCTGCGGTCGTTGATGAGGTGGGTTTCATTGTCCGCAAGGAACTTCAGGTCGTGGTGGCAGACCCCGCCGCCGTGGTGGCCGCCATCACCAAGTATTACGCGGAGAAGGCGGAATCCTTCGATGACATTCTCAGTGAGATGGGCGGTGCCGATGCTGACAGCGTGCAGGAGCTCGCGGCTGCTGCCGGCAAGGAAGAGTCCGCCGATGCGCTGGCCAACATGGCCAACGAGACGCCCATCATCCGCTTCGTCAACCTAATCCTTTACCAGGCGGTGCAGGATCGCGCCTCGGACATCCACTTCGAACCCTTTGAGGATGAGTTTAAGATCCGCTACCGGGTGGACGGTGCGCTCTATGAAATGGCCCCGCCGCCGCGTTACTTGGCGACCCCCGTCATCTCACGCCTGAAGGTCTTGGCCAATCTCAACATCTCCGAACGCCGACTTCCGCAGGACGGCCGCATCTCAATGAGCCTGGCGGGCAAGCGGATTGATCTCCGCGTTTCCACCTTGCCGACCAAGTTCGGTGAATCCGTCGTGCTTCGCGTTCTGGACCGCGGTTCAGTAAGTCTTGACCTGGAAAACCTGGGCATGACCCCGGAGGTCATGGGCACCGTCTCGGACATCATTCAAAACCCCAACGGCATTTTCGTCGTCACGGGCCCGACTGGTTGCGGCAAGACCACGACGCTGTATGCCTGTCTTCGAAGGGTCAACGCGCTGGACACCAAGCTGCTCACAGCGGAGGACCCCGTTGAGTATGACATTGAAGGCATCATGCAGGTGCCCATCAATGAAACCACGGGCATGACCTTCGCCAAGGCGCTCCGCGCCTTCCTCCGCCAAGACCCGGACATCATCATGGTTGGTGAAATGCGCGATCTGGAAACCGCACAGATTGCCGTTCAAGCGTCGCTCACCGGCCACTTCGTGCTCTCCACGCTCCACACCAATGACGCCCCTGGCGCCGTGACGCGTTTCGTCGACATGGGCGTGGAGCCGTTCTTGATTTCCTCCACGCTCATGGGCGTGCTGGCCCAACGCCTGGTCCGCACCATCTGCCCGAAGTGCTGCTCGCCGTTTGAACCTACCGAAAACCAGCTTTCCCAGCTGAACCTCTCCACCTTCGACGTCGGCGACAAGACCTTCTACTACGGCCGGGGCTGCGAACATTGTAATGACACGGGTTACAAGGGCCGGTCCGGCATATACGAGCTCCTGGCCATCAACGACTCCGTCCGCAACATGATCAACGAGCGCGTGCCGGCGGTGGTGATGCGTCAGCGGGCGATCGAGATGGGCATGGCTACCATCCGCGATGACGGCCTCCGTCTCATTTTTAACGGGCGGACCACGGTCGAAGAGGTCGTGAAATACACCTAGCATCGGAGGACTCTATGCCTGTCTTCAGCTACGAAGCGATGGATGCCAAGGGCAAGCCCACCAAGGGCACCTTGGAGGTCGCCAATCAGAACGAGGCGCTGACCCGCCTCAAGGAGATGGGCTTTTTCCCGACCAAGGTCGTCGAATCCGACAAAGGGAAAGACAAGGACAAGGACAAGAAGGACGCCAAAGACGCCAGGGGCGCGCCGGCAGGCGGCGGCAAAGCCGGTGCCAAGGGAGCCAAGGGCAAGGGCATGTCTTTGCAGATCAACCTCAAGATCCCCGGCCTCGGGGGCAAGGTTGGCACCAAGACTCTTTGCACGTTCACACGCCAGCTCGCCACGCTGGTGGATGCTGGTCTGCCCTTGCTGCGCGGATTGCTCGTGCTTCAGAAACAGGAAAAGGATCCCACCTTGCGGGAAATTCTCGGCAAGCTGGCCCAATCCATCGAAGGCGGCAGCACCTTCTCCGAGGGTCTGGCCCAGCACCCCAAAGTTTTCAACAAGCTGTTCGTCAACATGGTGAAAGCCGGCGAACTGGGCGGCGTGCTCGAAGTCACTCTCACCCGTCTCGCTGAGTTCGCGGAAAAGGCCGAAAAGATCAAAGGCAAGGTCAAGGCGGCGCTGTTCTACCCCGTTGCCGTGTTGACGGTGGCCGTCGGCATCGTGGCGTTGCTGATGATCGTGGTCGTCCCCAAGTTCGAGGAAATCTTCAAGGACATGCTCGGTGACAAGGGCCTGCCGGAATTCACCCTGCTGGTCCTCAACATCAGCCGTTTCATCCAGCACAACTTTATCGCCACCTGCGGCATCGTGGCGGGCCTGGTGATCGCCTTTAAGCTCTTCTGCAAGACCAAGTTTGGCACGCGGTTCATGGATCGTATCTATCTGATCATGCCCGTGTTCGGTCCCGTGATCAGCAAGGTCGCCATCTCGCGCTTCACGCGCACGCTTGGCACACTCGTCAGCTCCGGCGTGCCGATTCTTCAGTCCCTCAACATCGTCCGCGAAACATCCACCAATGTCATCGTGGCCGAGGCGGTCCAGTCCATTCACGACAGCGTGAAGGAGGGTGAAACCATCGTCGGACCGCTGGAGGCATCCAAGGTTTTCCCCCCCATGGTGGTTTCGATGGTGGACGTCGGCGAGCAGACCGGCGCGCTGCCGGAAATGTTGATGAAGGTGGCGGACAACTACGAGGAAGAGGTGGACAACGCCGTGTCGGCCATGACCTCGCTGCTGGAACCGATCATGATCGTGTTTCTGGCCGTCATCGTCGGCAGCATCGTAATCGCGATGTTCCTGCCGCTCATCAAACTGATGGACTCACTCGGTGGCGACGGCGGCGGCAAAGACTGATCGCTCACCTCGCTGCGGGCGCAGTTGCCACTGGTGCGGCCATGCCGCTAGGATTCGCGCATGACAAACGACGAAGCCCTGCGCCTCTTCCGCGAAACCGGTGCCCTGCTCGAAGGCCACTTCGTGCTGCGCAGCGGCCTGCACAGCCGCCAGTTCTTCCAGTGCGCCCTCGCGCTCCAGCAGATGCCCATCGTCGAGCGGTTTGGAGCCGCCTTGGCGGAGCGCCTGCGCGGATACGGGGCGGCCACGGTCATCTCTCCCGCAATGGGCGGCCTCGTCATCGGCCAGGAAGTCGCCCGCCAGCTCGGACTGCGCTTCATCTTTGCCGAAAAGGAGGAGGGTAAACTCGTCCTGCGCCGCGGTTTCAAGATCGCGCCTTGGGAGAAGCTGCTCGTGATCGAGGATGTCGTCACCAAGGGCGGCCGGGTGCAGGAGACAATGGCCATTGTGCGCGCCCACGGCGGCGCGGTTGCGGCCGTGGGGATGGTCGTCGACCGCTCCGGAGGCAGCGTGGACCTCGGCGTGCCCCTCGTCAGCCTCATCCGTCTCGACGTGGAAACCTTCCCGCCCGACCGCCTGCCGCCGGACCTTGCGGCGACGCCCGCCACCAAGCCCGGCAGCAAGTGATTCGTCGCGGCGTCTGCCCGGCCTGAATTGCTTCCCCGTCCCGGCCTGCTAGCTTCCCGGCATGGCTTTTGATTCCTTTCGGGATTGGGTGCATGCACTCGACAGGGCAGGGGAGCTGCGGCGGATCGCCCAGCCGGTTGCCACGGAACTCGAGATCACGGAAATCGCCGACCGGGAAATGAAATCTCCCGGCGGTGGCAAGGCGCTGCTCTTCGAGAAGCCCACCATCAACGGCGTCGTCTCTCCCTTCCCGGTTGCCATCAATACGCTCGGCTCGCACCGGCGCATGGCCATGAGCATGGGCGCTAACTCCGTCGAGGAAGTCGCGAACGAACTCGGTGCGCTCATGAAGGCCAAGCCGCCGACTTCCATGAAGGAGGCGATGAAGCTGCTTTCCCTCGCCCTCGACCTGCGCCATGCCAAGCCGAAAATCGTGAAGGATGGCGCGTGCAAGGAAGTGATTCACAAGTTCGACGCACCCGCATCCGCGAAGAACTGGCCGCCCGCGCCTGACTGGCAGAAAGGCACGAATCCCAACCCGCCCACCCTTGCTGACCTCCCCATTCTGAAATGCTGGCCGCTCGACGGTGGACGTTTCATCACGTTGCCCTGCGTCGTCACCCAGGACCCCGACACCGGTGACCGCAATCTCGGCATGTATCGCATCCAGGTTTACGACGAGAAGACCACCGGCATGCACTGGCAGCTCCAGAAAGTCGCCGCACGCCACGGCCGGCGTTACTACGAGCGCGGCGAACGCATGCCCGTCAGCATCTTCATCGGCGGCGACCCGATGTTTCCCTTCGCCGCCACCGCGCCGCTGCCCGACGGCTTGGATGAATTCCTCCTCGCCGGTTATCTGCGCAAGAAATCCGTCGAACTTGTGAAGTGCGAGACCAACGACCTCGAAGTCCCCGCCAACGCCGACTTCGTGATCGAAGGCTACATCGACCCGACCGAACCGCTGCGCGATGAAGGGCCGTTCGGTGATCACACCGGCTATTACACCTTGCCCGAGCCGTATCCCGTCTTCCACGTCACCGCCATCACGCACCGCAAGGACGCCGTTTATCCTGCCACCATCGTCGGTATCCCGCCGATGGAGGACTTCTACATCGGCGGCGCGTCCGTGAAACTCTTCCTGCCGATCTTCAAGATGAACTTCCCGGAGATCGTGGACATCGCGCTGCCCGCGGAAGGCACGTTCCACAACCTCGTCTTCGTGAGCATCAAGAAGACCTACCCGATGCAGGCCTACAAGATCATGCACGGCCTCTGGGGCATGGGGCAGATGATGTTTACGAAATACATCGTGGTGGTGGACGCCGATGTGAACGTGCATAACACTAGCGAAGTCCTATTCCATCTCTTCGCCAACACCGACCCGCAACGCGACAGCATCTTCACCAAGGGCCCGTCCGACGTGCTCGACCACGCCACTAGCGAGATTGCTGTGGGCAGTAAGCAGGGATTCGACGCGACGAAGAAACTGCCCGGCGAAGGCTTCAAACGCCCCTGGCCGCCGCTGATCAAAATGGATGAAGCCGTGAAGGCAAAGGTGGAGAAGCTTATCGGCAAATGAACACGGGCTTGGAAATCGCGGCCAATGTGTTTAACGCCGCATCCATACTGCTTGCTGCACGAAACAGCTTCCACACATGGTGGGTTGGAATCATAGGGTGCTTGTTGTTTGGCTTCGTTTTCTTCAGCACACAACTTTATGCCGACGTCACACTCCAAGCATTTTTTATCGCAACTAGCATCATTGGGTGGCGGAAGTGGCGACGGTGTAATGCTGGAACGGATTTGCCTGTTCGTCGCACCCGGCCAATGCCATTTGCCGGAATGCTCGCAGCAGGTGCTGCTGTGGCTGCGGGGTATGGATGGTTGCTCCACCGCTTCACCAATGCTTACGCGCCATTCCTTGATTCCGTCGTGTTGGCGTTCAGTGTTATTGGGCAGTTGCTCTTGATGCAGCGGCGCTACGAGTCTTGGTGGTGTTGGCTGCTCGTCAACACCATCGCCGTTCCACTGTATTTCACTCGGGGATTGACCGTGACGGCAATTCTTTACGCCGCGTTTTGGGTTAATGCGCTCGTCGCCTTGTTTCGCTGGCGCAAGCTCATCACTAAATGAGCAAAAGATTCCGTCGAGGCCTGGTAGTGGGGAAATTCTCCCCGCTTCATCGGGGACACGAGTTGGTAATCAATCGTGCCCACGAAGAGTGCGAGGAGGTTTTCGTCCTCAGCTACTCTAAGCCGGAACTGCCGGGCTGTGAGGCTGCTCTTCGCGAAAAGTGGCTGACCGCAATCTTTCCGAACGCACGCCATCTAGCGGTCACTGATGAACGACTTCGCCAATCGATCAAGTTAGGAGAAGGTCCGTTGGAGGTTCCTGCGAATGATGCGGACGATACAACACATCGCCGATTCTGCGGTTTCCTCTGCCAGCACGTATTCGGCGTCACGGTTGAAGCCGTCTTCACCAGTGAAGATTACGGCGATGGATTTGCAGCTGAACTCACCCGATACTTTCGCGAACGCCAACCGACATGCCCAGCGGTGAAGCACATCTTGGTTGATCGAAACCGTCAAAAGCTACCCATCTCCGGCACGTTACTTCGCCAAGACATTCACGCTCGCCGCGATTGGCTGTCTCCGGTGGTCTATGCGTCGTTCGTCCAACGCATTTGTTTGCTTGGCGGAGAGTCGAGCGGCAAGAGCACGCTGGCCGAAGCGCTCGCCCGGGAGTTTAGCACCTCGCACGTCGCAGAGTATGGTCGTGAACTTTGGCATACTAAATCAGGGGCGCTGGTCTTCGAGGACATGCGACACATCGCGGAAGTTCAAATTCAGCGAGAGGAAGCCGCAGCCATGCACGCAAATCGGTTCCTTTTCTGCGACACGTCACCACTGACAACTCTGTTCTACAGCAATCACATGTTCGGCAAAGCCGAACATGTATTGGAGCGTCTTGCAGAGCGGCGTTACGATTACACGATTCTCTGTGCCCCGGATTTTTCATTCGTCCAAGACGGCACACGCCAAACCGAACCGTTTCGGATGCGTCAGCACGAATGGTATTTCAACAAACTGGCGGAACGAGGAATCGCTTATCGATTGGTCACCGGTTCACCGGAAGCGCGAATCGCACAGGCTCGCCAATTGCTTGGCACGCACCATTGACAAATCAGCGGCCGCGGCGTGCTCTGCCAGGAGATTCCCCAGCGGTCTTTGCTTCAGCCGCTCGGCAATTCGTCGTCCGGGAGCGATTCACACCTTCCGCTCCCAGCGAAACTTGCGGTCGGCTTCGGCAATGGGCTGATCGTTGATGCTGGCGAAGCGGAATTTCATGTAGCCAAGCTCGTCGAATTCCCAGTTTTCGTTGCCGTGGCTGCGCCACCATTGGCCCGCGTCGTCATGCCACTCGTATTCGAAGCGGACGGCGATGCGGTTGCCGGTGAAGGCCCAGAGCGTCTTCTTCAGGCGATACTCGTGTTCCTTGGCCCACTTGCGCTTGAGGAACTCGACGACCTCGCCGCGGCCGTGCAGGAACTCGGCGCGGTTGCGCCATTCGGTGTCTTCAGTGTAGGCGAGCGCAACGCGTTCAGGGTTGCGCGTGTTCCAAGCGTCTTCAGCGGCTTGGACTTTCTGGCGGGCAGTTTCCTCGTTGAAGGGCGGGAGCGGCGGTCGGGGGTTCATTTCAGATTTTGGATTTCAGTTGGGCTTCCAGTTCGGCGATGCGTTGTTTCAACGGCGCGACGGCCGCTTCAACTTCAGCGGCAGTGTAGCGCGGCGTAATGCATTTCGGGCAGTTCCAATCGAACGAAAGCACGTCGATGAAGAAGAGCCGCTCGACCAAGCCGCGCGCGGCCGGTTCGGCGAGTTGAGCAACGAGTTCGGGATGCTGGCGGGCATCCTCCACGCGGGCTTGGCCGAGGAGCTTCAGCCGTTCGCGACGCGGGTAGTCCATGAGGAAGAGAGCGACGCGGGCATTGGCGGCGAGGTTTCCAGTCGAGAGCATTTGGCGATTGCCTTTGTAGTCGGCGAACGCGAGTTGGGTGGGGCTGATGACCCGGAGAAATCCCGGCGCGCCGCCGCGGTGCTGAATGTAGGGCCAGCCATTCTCGGTGATGGTCGCCATGTAAAACGAGTCACGCGCCTCGATGAAACTGCGCTCCTCATCGGTGAGCGGGTCCTGTTCAGGTGCGGAATCCACGACCGCATGGCGTCCGAAGTAATGATCCTGCGCCGCGAGCACAGACGGCGTGAGGACGGTTTGCAGGAAGCGTTCGGCCATGGGTGTAGGAGTTGATTGTGGTGAGTTGATTCGCCGCTGCTTCACGCCTGTCCACCGAAGGACAGGTAGTCGTCCAAATCGAGGTAGTCGAAGAGCGAACCGATGTCGGTGCGGCGGGCATCCATCGCTTGAATGCGGCCGGACAGCCATTCGCGTGTCTCAATGTCGTTCTCGACAAAGGCCTCGGTCCACGCGCTCCACGCAGCGATCTCGTGTGGCGCCTTTTTCGACTGCGCTTGGAGCCATTGCAGCATCTCATAATCTCCTGCGCCGGTTTTCACCTGAACGAGGAAAGCCTCACCCGTCACACCGACGAAGGCGAACAGCACGTTGTCGAGCGGGTTGTTGAACTTGTAGTCGCCGTTCGTCCCGGCGAGCGTCGCGCGGGCTTTGTCGAGGACGCGCGGGAGAATGGTGTAGCCACCGAGGCGGACCCGCGGACTGCGGGGCGGACGTTGGGTGAGGTTGATTGCATTCATTGGCGATACCCTGCGGCTCGCGCGCGGGTTTGGGTAATGCTGGTTGGGAGTTGCCGTTATGCCGGATGGGCATACCCTCGCCACATGATTGACCGCATCCGCACCTTCTTCGCCGTGGTTGAGGAGGGCAGTGTCAACCGCGCCGCGGTGCGCTTGCGGATGACGCAGCCTGCTTTGAGTCGGCAGATGAAATCGCTCGAGCAGGAGGTTGGGGGCAAGCTGCTTGAGCGGGAAGTCAGCGGCGTGAAACCCACCGGACTCGGCTACGCGCTGTTGAAAGCGATGCGCTCGCCGCTCGCCGCCTACGATGCCGCGCTGGCCGGGGTGCGCCGGCAGGCGCGTGGGGCGAGTGTGGAATTACGCGTGGGCTATCTGGTCTCTGCGGCGCCGTCCGTGCTCACGCCGGCGTTGGAGCGACTGCGGCAGACGCATCCCGCCCTCAAGCTCAAGCTGCACGACATGTCGCCCAAGGAGCAGATTGATGCCATGCGGGCGGGCGAACTGGATGTCGCGCTCACCGGTCAGGAAGGTGCGGTGGCCGCGCGCGAGTTTTACAGCCGCAAACTGAGTTCGCTTGGGGTCGTCGCCGCGCTGTCCGCTTCCGATCCGTTGGCGGGGCGCAAAAGCATCGCGCTCAAAGATCTCAAGACGCGTGACTTCATCGGCATTGACGAAGGTGAAATGCCGGGTCGCAACCGCTGGATGATCGCACTGTGTCGTGCGGCCGGGTTCAAGCCGCGCTTTGCCGTTGTGACCGATGGCATCACTCACGTGCTCTCGCAGGTCGCTTCTGAATCTGCAGTGACGCTGCTGCCGGAATACTTCCGCACGTTCACGCATCCCGGCGCGGTGTTCGTGCCCGTGTCCGATGCGAAGGCGCGTTGGGACCTCATTGTGCTCTGCCAAAGAGGCCAAATGGCGCCGGCGACGAGAGCATTTGTCGAGGGCTTGGAAGCAGTGGCCCGAACCCTACCTGGCAAAACCTGATCAACGCGACGCCTACAGCACTAGCTCGATGAATCAATGTGTTTCCCCTCCCACCAAGGTGACCGACCACCGGCCTCGATTCTTTGGGCTGTCAATGTGGGGGGGCGTGTTGCCGGCAAAGGTTCTGCGGGCTTTTGCACAGCCGGAGCAGGCTCAATGTCATTTTTCGCAAAGCCTCCGCCTGCGAGGAGGGCGTCTTCCCTCCTGTCCCTGGTTTTGTTAGAAACTGTCCGTCACGGTCCTTGCCAAGGGGATGAGCAGGCACAACCTTTGGAGCCATGAAGAACTCATTCACGGGTTACGCTTCGTTTAACAAGGGTGAACCCCTTCGGGCCATCGACTTTGATCCCGGTGAACTCGGCGCGGAACAGGTGGAGGTGGCCGTCGAGTATTGCGGCATCTGCCACTCGGATGTCTCCATGCTCGATAACGACTGGGGAATGACCAAATACCCAATCGTTCCCGGGCACGAAATCGTGGGCAAGGTCGTCGCGGTCGGGGCGCATGCGAAGAATCTTAGGATCGGACAACGCGTGGGCATCGGGTGGTCCTCCGGAAGCTGTCTCGCCTGTCGGCATTGTCTCTCGGGCGATCAGAACCTTTGTGCCCAGAATGAAGGCGTCATTGTCGGCCGGCATGGCGGTTTCGCGAACCGCGTCCGGGCGCAGTGGCCCTGGGCGATTCCGCTGCCGGACAAGTTGGATCCGGCGAAATCTGGTCCGCTGTTTTGCGGCGGCATCACGGTGTTCAACCCCATATTGCAAGCCGGCGTGAAGTCCACGGACCGCGTTGGGGTGATTGGCATCGGCGGCCTTGGGCACATGGCGTTGAGCTTCCTCTCCAAGTGGGGCTGCGAGGTGTATGCGTTTACGTCGAGCGACGGGAAGCGCGAGGAGGCAAGGCTGCTCGGCGCCCATCAGGTGATCAATTCCCGCGACAGCGCGCAGATGGCGAAGATTGCGGGCGCACTGGATTTCCTGCTGGTGACGGTGAATGTCCCGCTGGACTGGCGGGCCGTCATCAGCACCCTCGCGCCACGCGGCAAGCTGCATTTTGTGGGCGCCGTGCTGGAGCCGGTGCCGGTGGATGTTTTCTCGCTCATCGTGCCGCAGCGCGTCATTTCCGGCTCCCCGACGGGCAGTCCGGTGGGCGTGGCGACGATGCTGGACTTCGCCGCCCGGCACGCCATCGCGCCCGTGACGGAGGAGTTTCCCATGTCGCAGGTGAACGAGGCGCTCGAACACTTGCGCGCGGGCAAGGCGCGTTATCGCGTCGTGCTCAGGAATGATTTCAAGGCATAGGAGCTTTGACCACCGCATGGCTTCCACCGATGAACTGGCCATTCCTTAAGCACAGCGACGACCTGATCTGGAGTCTGCGTGAGCGGCTCGCAGCAGGTGCGGTCACGTGTTGGGCGGCCAGCGATGCAGTGCAAGCGCGCTGAGCCAATCGGGAATGTCATGGCGACTCCTTTGAAACCTGCCGAGGAAAAGCCGTTTTTGACCGCCGAGTGGAAACACCTGGCGATGCTTAACTTTGAGATCGAACCATCCCTGCTCAGGTCCTTTGTCCCGGCTGGAACTGAACTGGACTCGTGGAACGGCAGAACCTTCGTTTCGATGGTCGGTTTCCTCTTCTGTCAAACCCGGGTCTTCGGATGGCCAATTCCGTTTCACCGCAACTTCGAGGAGGTCAATCTGCGCTTCTACGTCCGGCGGAAGGCGAGTGATGGCTGGCGGCGGGGAGTCGTCTTTATCAAGGAGATCGTCCCCCGGGCGGCCATTGCCCTGGTCGCGCGTCAGGTTTACAACGAGCCTTACCGTGCGCTTCCCATGTCGCACCACCTTGAGGTTTCCGCCGGGCGAGTGGCGTCGGTGGAATACGCTTGGCGGCACGCTGGCAACCAAGACTTTATCCGGCTCAATCCGAAGGGGCCGCCCGAACCGTTGAGCGAGGGTTCGGAAGCGGAATTCATCACCGAGCATTACTGGGGCTACAACCGACAGCGGGACGGTTCGACGCTCGAGTATCGCGTCGAGCATCCGCGCTGGCGGGTTTCGGAAGCCGCCGAGGCCCGGCTGGAGTGTGGCGTTGAAGGTCTCTACGGCAGAGCGTTTCTCGAGAGTCTGACTGGCCGGCCTTCCTCCGCTTTCTTGGCCGAAGGCTCAGCGGTGAAGGTGTTTCCGGGGATGCGCGTGGCCTAGCCGAGTTCGCACATCGGCACCTGCCGCTACGCGCAACCCGGAAGGCCTGACAGCTGCAGCTACTTGTTTCGGAACAGCTCGCTGGCGACTACGGCGTGCACCAGCGAGCGAAGTCCGTAATCCGATTGTTTTGCGTTCGCAAGGATTTGGTCCACCCCGGCGCGGTCACCAAAACCCACCGGCTGTCCCGTGGCGTAGGTCACGAGTTTCTCGGTGAGGCAACGGGCGATTTGCTCCGGATTTTCCAGCAGCAGCCGTTTGAACTCCTCCACGGTTGCGAATTTCCGGCCATCCGGCAGTTCGTCGCCGGCTTCGACCGTGCGGCCCTCGCCATACTGGTGCGCCGCCAGATACTTGGCGAGGGGGCCGACGCGGTTGTTCACCCAGTTCTTCCGCTCCGCAACGACGCGATATTTTTCCCGCCATCCCCCGATGACATCGTAGTTCTCCAGCGCGAAGCCCGGTGGATCAATGCGTGCATGGCATCCGGCGCAATTCTCGGTCGCGCGGTGTTTGGCCAGCTGCTCGCGAATCGTGGTGGCTCCGCGGATGTCGGGTTCGACCGCCGGGACATTGGGTGGCGGCGGCGGGGCAGGCTTGCCGAGGATGCGGTCCAGCAGCCAGACCCCGCGCAGGACCGGCGAGGTCGTCGTGCCATTTGCGGTCACCTTCAGCACGCTCGCGTGGGTCAGCACGCCGCCACGATGCCACTCCGGCTGGAGTGCGACCTTGCGCAGGGCCACGCCATGCACGCCCGGAATGCCGTAGTGCTTCGCGAGCCGGTTGTTCAGCATCGCGAAGTCCGAGTCGATGAAGTTCTTCACGCTGAGGTTCGCCTTCAGCAGCTCATCGAAGAAGGCGTGCGTCTCGCGCACCATGCTCCATTCGAGAAACTCCTCGAACTCGGGATACAGCGTCTTGTCGGGTGTCGTGGCCTGGATGTCACGCAGGCTCAGCCACTGGCCGGTGAAGTTCTCGGTGAACGCCTTCGCCTTGGGATGCTGCAACATGCGCTCGACCTGCGCCTTCAGCGCAGTGGGCTGTTTTAGTTCGCCCCGGGCGGCCAGGCTGAGGAGCTCCTCGTCCGGCATCGTGCTCCAGAGAAAATACGCCAGCCGCGAGGCCAGCGCGAAATCATCGAGCGAACCCGCCGGCTCGCGGAAATAGAGGAATTTCGGGGAAGCCAGCACCGCCTTGTAACCCGCGCGCAGAGCGGCCTCAAAGGGCTGCTTCATCGCCAGTGCCTGCTCCACCACGGCCACGAACGGCTTTTCCTCGCCCTCCGCGACGGGCCGGCGGAACGCCCGCGGCAGAAAGGCCCGCAGCAGCCTCTCGGCGTCGGCCAAGTTGCCGGCCTTCGAGTCCACGTCACCCCACACACGCCGGTAGCTTTCAGTCGGCCACGTTTCGGGAAACGGGCCCTCGATTTCGACCCAGTGGATCTTCATGCCCGGGCCCGGGTATTCCGGCATGTTCTTCTGGTTCAGATAAACAAACGGCAGGGCAACGGGCATGACCTTGATGGTGTCATTCTTCGCCAGCAGGCGCTCCTCGAACTCGATCACCGCCGGCTGCGGGCCGGGCGGCGCATCGAAGTAACCCACATGACGCGCGTAGTTGCCGCTCACCACGAAGTTTCCGAGCAGCAGGCCGAGCGGCAGCGGCGCGTCCGACTGGTAAGCGGACGCAGCCACGCGGAAGCGGTAACGGCCCGGCGCGGGGGCCTTGAACTGCCGCACGTCCGTCGCCCCACCGCGAAAGAGCACCACACCGTCGTCCTGCTTGAACACTCCGTTCGCGAACCACGATGGCAGGGAGGCGTAGAAATCGAACTTCTCCCGCTTGCTCTCCAGCTTGTGCACCGGGGCCACCGCCGCGTTAAGCACCACCTCCGCCGCATCCAGGTAACGCTCAATCAGCACCGGGGAGACGTTTAGCGCCGCGCCCACGTTGTCGAAGCCCTGCGCCACCGCGTCCTCCGGGAGCATCTCCTTCACCATCACACTGACCCCGAAGAGATCGTTGACCGTGTTCTCGTATTCCACCCGGTTGAGCCGGCGCAGCACGGTGCGGCCGGTCGCACGTTGCCGCGCCGCCGCCTCGTCGAGCCGGGCGTTTAGCTCGCGCACGAAAGATCCGACCTGCGCCGCGTCGGGACGCGGCTCCTTCTTCGGCGGCATCTCGCCAGACTGCGTGCGCGCGACGACCTCGCGCCAGCGCTCGAAGACGCTGGGTTTGGTGAAATCCGTCTCCAACAGATCGAGGCGCAGGTCGCCCTTTGCCTTCTCCGGGCCGTGGCAGCGGAGGCAATGGTCCTTGAGAAAGGCGGCGCTGGGCGAGTCCAACGGCGCAGGCGCGGCGAACGAAGCTGTCGCCGCGCCAAGGGTCAACCCCAAGGCAAGGGCGAGGAGGCGCGGCGTGTGCATGGCATCAAGACAGACTGACATCGCGGAATTCGACGTTGCGAGTCGGAGAATTTCTTGAAGGAGAGTGGGGCAAGGAGTTTCCAGCCTTAGTTCATCGCCGGGAACACAAAACTCAAAGCTCCTGCGATAGCGCAGAGAAAGTAGAGCATCGTCAGCGAAATCCAGCAAAGCCACAACCTGCTCAGTTGGACACCTTGGCGGTATTCGGTCGCTGTATTCAGCGCTCCCCAAAGCGAAACAACGAACACGATGCCAAGTCCGAAGACGCTCAAATCCGAAACTACCGAATCAAATGGGTTGCGGTGTGTGAGGGCGAAATAGCTACCCAATGAGAGGAAGGCCACGATGTAACCCACTTGTGTCAAAATCACGACTTTTGCGTATCGCGGCGTCGTCCGGTTGAGTTGTGGAGCATTCAAGATGTTACGGGCTAGTTGCTTTCACTTTCCTGCCGTGGAGCCGACGTAATCGCTCAATGCCTCCAAGTTCTTGTTGAACACCTCACTCGCAAGAAACTGGAAGCCGGGGGCGAACTTCGGCTGGCCGACGAGTTTCATGCCGTCCGTGTAGGTGCTGACCCAGCGGCCTTGCGCGTCGAGATCGCGGAGGATTTGGCGGACTTGCGTTTCGGTCGGAACTTTCGGCTGCGGGGCCTTCGCTTTGCCCGACTGCGCGGTGGCGAGGGCGTTCTCCAGTGATTCAATGCGCGCCTCGGTCTTCCAGCCGTAGTGCGCGGGCACGTCGGCGTCGCTGTTGGTGAGCTGGTAATCGGCCGTCATGTAGAGCGGCTGGTTCGTGCGCAGTTCGTAGTAGCGGGCCAGGCGGCCGTCGGGCAGGCACGAGCGCTTGAGCCAGGCGAGCGCGCGGGGGATTGGCTCCAGATACTTCGCGTCGCCGGTGAGGCGGTGGACTTGCAGCAGCGTCTCGATGGCGTCCTGCGATTCGCGACCGGCCAGCGCGGGCGGCTCGAACTTGCGCGCCCAGATGGGCCGGGTCTTGAAATCGTATTGCTGCGCCCAGCCCGGCTGCGGCTCGGGCATTTGTGCGAGCAGGAGGAAGTCGCCGAGTTTCGCCAGCGCCGCCTTGCACCGCTCGTCTTGGTAAATGGTCCAGCCGTCCTCCAGCATGCGCGCGACGTAGGTGCAAAGGTCGTCGTTGAGCGTGGGGAAATCCCAGTAGTTCTTCATCCGATTCTCCGTGCGCCAGTCGTAGTCGGGGAAGCTGGCCTTCACCGCCGGATATTGCGGCGCGGGGCCGGTCCAGACCTGCGGAAACGCGCCGTTCGGATGCTGCGCGGCGAGCACGGCCTTCAGGGCGAACTCGCTGGCCTCTTGTATCGCCGCGTGCTTGAAGCCGAGGGCCTTGTCGCAGTGCATGAGGAAACGCAGCGCGCTCTGCGAGATGCCGTCGTCGAAGGTCGAGTGGTTGCGCCCGCGTGCCTTGCCGTTGCGATACTGGCCGGCCTTCGCACCGCGCGGGTCGAAGTCAATCACCTGCGCCCAGCCGCCGGACTGGAGTTGCCCGTATACCAACGCCTCGGCGGCGGCCTGCGCGGCATCGAGGTAGAACTTGTCGCCCGTCGCCGCGTGGGCCTTGAGGAACGCCATGCCGACTGCCGGCGTTCCGGGTGGCTGGATGAAGATCTGGTCCGGCGTGGCCTTGCCCTCGCCCCAGCGCTGCTGAAGATCAAGCGACGTGTAATAGACATACCCGCCGTGCGCCGCTGCGTTAGCCCGGTAAAACTCCGCCGCGCGCTTCATCCCGGCGATGGCCTGCTCGCGCAGCGAGGGCTCGGCACCGGAGGCGACAAAGGGCAGGCAAAACGAAGCGAGCAGGAAGAGGCGAAGCAGGTTCACGTGGTTACTCATAGACGAACGTCACCGTGGCCGTGGTTTCGCGGTCGGCCACAGCACGGATCCAGTAGGCGGTGTAGGCGGCGGGGAACGCGTGTTCGGTCGGCTTGCCCGGCTCAACGGTGAACTCGCGATACGGCACCCACAAGCCGGTGCCCGTGAGGTCGGCTTCGAGGCGGAACTTAACGGGCTGCTTCGCCGTGTGGGCAAGGGTCACGCGCTTCCGATCATAACCCGTCATCAAATACGGGTCGCTCGGCTCGCCGGCCTTCACCGCGGCGTCCTTCCAAGGGCCGCCGACTCCGCGCGCCTTGCCAAACTTCCACAGGTCGTCCGCGGCGCCGACCCAGAGCGCGCACTTGCCGTCATCGCTGCGAATGACGTGTTCGCCGGCGGGCGCATCCGCTCCCAGACCGGAGAGCACGAGCAGCCCGCGATAGCTCGCATAGTCCTTGATGCGGCGGTTGTGCGTGGTGATGGGGCGGACTTTTGCGAAACCGCCGGCATTTTCGGCCGGCAGCTCGTAGAAGGTGCCGGCCGCGTTGAACAAGTCGCGCTCGGTGCAGACCTCGCGGCAGACGCGCTCTTCGCCCAGCGGACCGGGGCGGTCAAAGGACGCGTCGCCCTTCGGCAGGCGCCAGCGGCCCTTGTTGTCCACATAAAGCACGGACGCCGCGTCCACGGTCAACACGTTTGCCGGGATGGCGACATTCTTCTTCGTCCACTCAATGCCGGCGGGGTCGTTCGTGTGGCGGAGGTTCAGCCCCGCGTCCAAGTCGTAGCAGCCCAGCTCGCCCTGCGCGTCGCTCGCAATGAATCGCAGGGTCTTGAAGTCTGCCCCCCGCGCGTAGAGCAGGCCGCCGTTCACGCTGCTTTCGCCGGGCTTGGCCAGACTCGCGAACATCGGAGCCGCCGTGACGGGCCGCTCGTCCGCGTTGCGGTAATGGAAGAACGCCGTTGCCTTTGCGCAGTCTTTGTCCACCCGCACGCGCAGCCAGACACCGCGCTCCGCCGCGCTGAACTCGGTCCAAGTGTAACCGCTGGCGGGGACTTCCACATCGCGCAGCTTGGTCCACTGGCCGTTGCCCTGCGCGTCCACTTCGAGCGTGAAGCGGACACTCTGGTCCGCTGTGGCTCCAGTCGCGGAACGGGGGACAGGAGTGTCCCCCTCACGCACGGTAAGGTGCAGCGTTCGATACGCGTAGCCAGAGAAGAGATAAGGATCACTCGGCGCGCCCGCCTTCACCGGCTCATCGAACCACACCGCGCCGCGTCCGATGGCGGGGCCGAGCTGGTCGAGGAGGGCCGGCTGGACGAACCACAGGTTCGACTGCGAGCGGCCGGGACTGGCGATTTCGCCCTTGGCCTTGCGCTTGTTGAGGAACTCGCTCTTCGCCGTGTCATCGCAGCCGAGCACGAGCTGGTCATTCCAACGGCAGAAGTCGCCGATGACCTTCAGGTAGTTCGAGCGCGGGGCGAGGCCGGCGGAGTTTCCGGCGGTGAAGGTCTTGGGGAACTTCCAGAACGTGCCGTGCATCGTCATCAGGAATTCGCCGCCGCCAATCTCGCGGATGCGCGGCCACTCGGTGTTCCAACCGTGCGCGCCATCGTAGCTGTGCGACCCTTTGGGCAGGCGGTAGCTGTGCCAACGGCCCGCGTCGAGCACCTGGAGAATCAGCGAGCGATGGTCCCAGCCAACGGACCAAATGGGATCGCGGTCCGGCTGCTCGTTGCCGTAGATGCCGCCGGGGCCGGTGACTTCCGTAAACTGGTTGCGGCGCACAACGGTCCATGCCGCGGCCTTGCCGTCCCATTCCGCCAGCACGCCGCTGGGGACGGTGGGATTGGACAACGCCTCGCGGGCGTGATCGCCGTTGTTGGCGTAGATCACGCGGCCGAAGCCGGAGTAAAGCCCCTTGCCATGGTAGCCGGGCAGGTCCGCATGACGCCCGGTCTTCTTCTGCTCGTCCGTCCACAGCTCCGTCACCGCCAGCGTCTTCACGTCCACCTCGTAAAGCCCTTCCTCCATCGTCGCGCAGTAAATCTTTCCGGCAGGATCGGTGAGGTGACGGGCATTGCCGGTCGGTCGGCCGAACATCTGCGTGTAGGGGATGACGCGGACCTTCCCCTGCGCATCAATCGCATAGGGCCCCATGAAGAGCTGCTGCGACTCGCGGTGAATCATGCGGTTCGCCGGCGTGCCGCCGATGCTTTCCGGCCGGATGACCTGCTCCAGCGCCGGCGTGATCTCGTAGAGCTTGTCCGACGAGCCTTCCGGCATGTGTGGCGCGTAGGTGACCACCCACAACCGCCCCGCCCACGGCACCACCGCGCCGGTGCCGCACTCTCCCTCGTTGTTGAACATGGCGAGGTGCGGGTAGATGCCCGAAACCGAGCGCGGCGCGGCAGTGCCATGGGCTACCAGCGCCGCCAGCAGGGCGAAAACGAAGGGGAGGCACGCGGGTGAGGAGCGCATGCCCTAACCCTACCGGCCGGGGCCGGGGGAGAAAACTGATTTTCCGCCGGTGCCCGGCGGCGACCTCACGGCGTGGGCGCGGGCGGGGGCGGCGTGCTGCTGCCGCCCTGCGCCGTGGGACCGGTGATCTGCGCCAGCAGCGCCTTCTGCGCATCCGTCTGCAGCAGGCCGGAAAGCGTCTTGAGCACGCCCTTGTTCTTGGTGTCCAGCGGCCCCGCTTTGGCGTCGATCGCGATCAGCAGTGGACGCAACTGCGTGACCAACGCGTTGAGGGCCGAGACATCCGCCTCCAACGCGTCCGTCTCCGTCTGGTAGGCGGCCATCGCGTAGCCGGGCAGGGTTTGATAGGCCACGCCGAGCTGCTGCATCACGTTGATGGTGGCGGTGGCACGGGCGATGATGGCCTGCACATCTGCGTCCGTATTTTCACGGTCATACTCTACTTCGATCCGAGTGCTCATGGGTGTTACTGGGTTTGGGTTTACTGGCTGGTTGAGGGGTCGTTTTATAGATGCACTCGCCGCCCGCTTGACGCCAGTGGAAAAGTGGAAATCCCCAGCACAAATCCGAATTTCCTCTGGAGCTAACGACCTCCGCCAGACCCCAAGCGCATTTTTACCGGGGCCGGCTGCCGATTGGCACGGAAATGCCAGCCCGCCCCTACGGAACCGGGCGGGCGGCTGGGGAAAGCCAGATTCCGCAGCGGCAAAGGGAAAACCCGCAGCGGCTCGGCTGGAAATCACGTGATTTGCCTGAAAAAACCGGCCAAACCTCCAGTCCGCCCACCATCGAGCCAAGTGTCGGAACCTTAGACCAAGATCCTGGTGTGTTCGGCGCGAATCTCCTGAACCACGCCGGCGAACGCCGGTTCCAACTCCGGGTGCTCAAAGACAAGCTCCACCAGCCATTTGGAGCAACGCCGGTCCAAGCGATTGATGCGCCAGCCTTCGGCATAACACGCCGCCGCCTCCCCCCAACGCCCTTGGCCAGCCAACGCACGCCCCAACGCCCGCAGGGCTGGCACGGCCAAGATCGAATCGGATTGGAGCGCCTTCCGTAGATGTTCCTCGGCTTCGGTGCAGCGCTGCAAGGCCAACAGGCACTCGCCCATGCCGAGGTGGATCTTTAACAGCAACGCCCCTGACGAGGGCTTCAACTCCAGGGCTGCAAGGAAGCATTCCATCGCCTCAACGTGCTCCTCTGCCCTTGAGTGGAGCTCACCGATGCGGGTTAAGTCCGCAGCCTTGGACTCGTTGCCCGCCGTCAGGGAAATACGCTCTCGCAGGCAGGTGATCGCCTCGCCGACCCTGCCGGCATTGCTGTAAAACCTGATCAGTTCATCGAGGCCCCCGACCGGATCCTCGCGCTGGCGCTCGCGCAGTGCGCGCTCAGCGGAGACGAACTGCCGATGGCTCTCGCGAATGATTTCATCATGGCGTGGGATGCCGGTGAATCTCATCGGAAATATGCTGCTTCAGTCATTCGGCTTCTCCGTCCGTTGCGCTGCGTGGTGGCTCGCGCTTAAAGCCTACGATTCCGACGAAGTTGGCAGTTTCGCGGCTGGCCACTTTGAAAGGATGTCCTCTCGAAGCTCCAGCAACCGCTTCCGCCCCAGATTACCAATGCATTTTTTGTTCGATGCGTCGTAAATCTCGCCACTCCCCAGGTCCAGTTTTTGGTTGTGCTCGTAGTCGTGGGCGTGCGGTGAGCTGGGCCAGGTGTCTGCATCGTTCCGATGGATGATCCAGATATGTCGAGGCGACTTGATTGTTAAAAAAGTCCCGCGCGGAAAGCGAGGCCTGCGGATGATGTATTCCGGGCAGACCTGACGGGTGGAATGGGCCAGCCACTCCGTTTCTGGCCCAGGCCACAGTGCTGTTCGATTACAAGTCCGCAGTTGTCCAACCAGCCTTTGTTTCAGTTCGGCGATGTTCCTATCGAAGTCCTGGTAGCCGGGCGGGCCGGACTTGCAAAAGTCGTGCATGAACTGGCGAACGCAGGCCTGCTTCTCACCCGCACTCCAAAGATTGATTCGCATCAGTGCGCGATTCGCGAGCGATTCTTCGACACAATCCGCAGAATACAGCGTTGCGGCGTAAACTTGTCCGGCGTAAGGCAGGTAGAGGGGTTGTCGGAGCACCAATTCTTCGTGGAGCGCTCCCACGTCAAACCGGAAGTGATACCGCTCATGGGCGCGCAACACGGCCCACGCAATGCGCTCCGCTTCCGGCCGGTTTAACCCCGCGCGGCGCATCAACTGAACGGTTAGCCGCCTGATGCCTTCGGCGTAGTAGAAAATCCCCCACTTCTTAAGTGCGGGTGCGTAATGGAAGGAGGAATAAAACGCCAAGACCTCAAACCCCAGCTCTCGCTGCGAGGCTTCGAGCTCCTCAGCATCCTCCAAATCCTGCGGACTGAGTTGGTCCGCTGACTCGGGCAACTCATCTGGTGGCACCTCCTCTACGCCACCAACCGCAAGAGGATCAGTTGGGCCAACCCTCCAAGGCACTGCCGAGGTGATGTCGGCGATCCGTGGCGAGTCTATGTGCTTAGGCGGCCGCCTGGAGAAGGCATTTGGCAGAGTTAGTTCGGCCGTCTTGATAAGGTCTTCAGTGTTCAAAGGAGAAAGTGTTCAGCGGTTGGTAAGGGCGGCAGCAGCCTAATCCGACTTCAAGGCCACGGTGTGATGCCCACCCGCCGCGATGGCTACCACGCCGCTCAGGCCTGCGGGCACGGTGGTTTGGCCATGTTCATTCCATCCCCACGCCACCACGGTGCCATCCTGCCGCAAGGCCACAGAATGACACTGCCCTGCCGCAATGGCCACCACGCCGCTCAGGCCGGCGGGCACGGTGGTTTGGCCATGTGCATTCCATCCCCACGCCACCACGGTGCCATCCGACTTCAAGGCCACGGTGTGATGCCCACCCGCCGCGATGGCTACCACGCCGCTCGGACCGGCAGGCACGTTGGTTTGGCCAAGCTTGTGCCCGAAGACACTCTCATTACTTCCCCACGCCACCACGGTGCCATCCGACTTCAAGGCCACGGTGTGAAACCCATCCGCCGCGATGGCCACCACGCCGCTCAGACCGGCAGGCACGTTGGTTTGGCCATCGCCGTTGTATCCCCACGCCACCACGGTGCCATCCGACTTCAAGGCCACGGTGTGATGCCCACCCGCCGCGATGGCTACCACGCCGCTCAGGCCTGCGGGCACGTCGGTTTGGCCAACCTTTCTTATCCCACCCCAATCCACGTTACTTCCCCATGCCACCACGGTCCCATCCTGCCGCAAGGCCACCGTGTGATAACCACCCGCTGCGATGGCCACCGCGCCGCTCAGACCGGCAGGCACGTTGGTTTGGCCAAGCTTGTGCCCGAAGATACTCTCATTACTTCCCCACGCCACCACGGTGCCATCCTGCCGCAAGGCCACGGTGTGATAACCACCCGCCGCGATGGCCACCACGCCGCTCAGGCCTGCGGGCACGGTGGTTTGGCCATGTTCATTCCATCCCCAAGCCACCACGGTGCCGGCGCGGGTGGGCCGCTTAGCCGGGCGGAGGGAAAAAGGTTGGCGCTGAATTTCCAGTCGAGCGCGGCTCGCCGGGGCCGCCTGCATTTGCTGTTCCGAGTGCTGCAAAGCCGCGCTCACCATCTCCGCCACAATGCGCTTGGCGCCCGGGCGCACCGGGGTAATCCCCATAGCCGGGCGGACAATGAGCGCCTTGTTGGATTCGTCGGCCATTGGGTCCCGGCCCAAATGCTTGCGCAGCGCGGCCGAAAGGCAAGGCAGAATGCCGTGGGGTAGCAGCGCTGAGCCCATTTGCAGTGGCTTTGGTGAGTAATGCGCAGCGGCCGGCGCTTGAGCCGCAGCGCGGCTGCCGCTACGGTTAGCCCACAACGAATTCCCGACCACTCAATCAACCCCATGCACCATACCGAATGGATACTGTTGGACACGGAGACCACGGGCTTCCATGCGCCGGTGTATGCGGTGGAGCTGGCGGCCCAGCGCATGCGCGGCTGGGAGCCGGCGGGTGAGCCATTTCGCCGGCTGCTTAACCAGAACCAGGAGATCCCGCCCGCCGCCGCGCGGGTCCACGGCTACACGCGGGAGATTCTGGAGCGCGACGGAGAGCCGGCGGCGGCGGTGTATGAGGCCTTTGCGGATTACGTCGGTGGCCGGCCGTTAGTCGCGTTCAACCTAGAATATGATCTGGACGCGGTGCTGCTGCCGGAGTGGCGGCGGCTGGGCATCGCCGCCATCGGCCAGCGGGGCTTCTGCGCGTTGCGGTTGGCCCAGCGGCTGTTGGACCCGGTGCCGGCGGGCAACTGCAAGTTACAGACGCTGCGCCAATACTACCGTCTGCCGGAACGTGGGGCCCATACGGCGCTGGGAGATGTGCAAACGGTGGCTGACCTGTGCGCGCAGGTGCTGCGCCCGCTCGCCGAGCAGCGCGGCCTGACCACCTGGGAGCAGCTCATGGCCTTCACGGCGGAGGAGTGGTATCCCTCGCGCATCGCCTTCGGGAAGCATAAGGGCCGGCTGGTGGAGGAGGCCCGGCACGATGCGCAGTTGCGGGGCTGGCTGGAGTGGCTGGCGGAGTCTTCCACGCCCCGGAACGCCGCCATGGGCGAATGGTATCTGCGGCAGCTGACGGATCTGGAGCAGGCCGAAGCTCCGGTGCTGGTCCTCGGCCAGCCGGTCGCCACCGCGCCGGCCCAGTCGCAGACCGCAGCCGCGGGAGCTTCCCCGGGTGGGCTGGTGCTTTACGTGAATCCCAAGCTGGAACGGCTGCGTGAACTGGTCAGCGCGGCCCGCAGCCGGCTGGCCCAGTTTGAAGTCGAGCTGGCCCGGGAAAAATCCCGGGTGGAGGCAACGCAGGCGGCGTTGTTCCAGCAGTTGCGCGGGCACTATCAGCGGCGCGACCGGCTACGGTTGGTGGTGGAGTATCGGCGGCGGTTTGTGGATCTGCTGGTGAAGGGAGGGGAGGAGGAGGCAGAGCGGGCCGAGACGGAGTTCGCGGCAGCTCAGGCGGAGTCGGAAGCTGACTACGAGGCCACGGCTCAGGCGGTGGCCGGCCGCAAGGCCTTGTCCGAGGGTGAGGCGGAGGAGTTGGGGCAGCTGTGGAAAAAACTGGTGAAGCTTTACCACCCGGACCGGTTTGCCCACGAGCCGGAGAAGCTCGCCACCTATGAGCGGCTGACGGCGGCCATCAATCATGCCAAGGACACCGGCGACGTGGCTTTGATGCGGGAGATTGCGAACGATCCCCACGGCTTCATCGTGCGGCAAGGATGGGCAGACTTGGATTTCCGCGAGGAAGCCGAGCTAGGCAAGATGAGCAATCTGCTGGAGACCCTCGAGCTGGAGATCTTCGCCGTGCTGGAGGCGCTCAACCAACTGCGGG
>Ga0172367_10001353_pt1 | contig 35869 bp, 34 predicted proteins | sample Lak10m_FD_114542 | JGI IMG/M metagenome (GOLD analysis project Ga0172367, IMG submission 114542) | Freshwater microbial communities from Kabuno Bay, South-Kivu, Congo - kab_022012_10m | ecosystem: Environmental > Aquatic > Freshwater > Lake | place: Democratic Republic of the Congo: South-Kivu... | reverse complement strand
TGAGTGGAAAGTGGGTGTGATTGCAGAAGATAGAGACTCCATCATCAAAGTTCTTAACGAAATTGTTAGAGTACAAAACTCCATAGTAAGAAAGAAACAAAGAGAGTTGGATAGAGAAATCAACAATCAAATCAACCAAATGTTTCTTGATGCATACCAATCAGTAATTAATAAATAAGAGTTCAACCTAACCCCCTAAAATATGAACGATTTTGATTTCTTCTCCGTCTCCGCTTCTTCTTCTTCAATCAAATCCCTAATGAAACTTCCGAATGTGAAGCGGGAGAATATAGAGACTAGGGTATATTACGGTGGTAAATACCCAACCACATTATACAAAGTGGCTCTGGCATTCTTTGATGTGATGGAGTTTGGACACTTTGGAGCTAGAGAGAGAGCCAATAAATTGGTAGATACTCTAGTGGCTACCAAACCAGAGAATGTGATATTGAGTACAAAATTTTATCCCGTAGATTAAATAATTGAGAAAATACTTGTTTTTCTCAAACTTTTTTTGTAGTTTTACTATGTAATAAATGATAAGAGATATGAAAAATATGATTGATGTAGAATTGACTGAATTAGAACTTAAGGTGATGGAATCTTATGTTTCAATGTTGTATGCGGAACCGGGTTTCTCCGATGTGGATGCGAAAGATATTAGTGAAGATATCGGAATCTCAACTAAAAGTGTGAGAGGTGCATTGGGTTCTTTGGTTAAAAAAGGTATCATTAGTTTGGATGAAAATGATAGTGGTTATGTTATCATCTACTTAAATAGGGGATATTGGTACTTAGTTAATGAAAGTTGGGCTGAAGAAGCCGGTGAGTATTTAAAATAATTAAAATTTAAACTATAAAATATAAAAGTTATGAACTATTCAGAATTATCAAAATTATCAGTTGAGGAATTGCGTAGTATTAATTCATTAGTGGTTGATTTAATTAAACAAAAGCGTACTATTGCTTCATTAGAAAAGAAAGTAGGGTTGAGGGTTGGTATGAATGTTAAGGTAAACCATCCGAAGTTAAGTGGTATGGAATTCAATATCAGTAAGATTAAACGAACTAAGGCTACTATACATTCAAAACGTGGTGAAGCATATATTGTTCCAATTTCCTTAATTGAAGCAGCTTAAGATAGAATTTAGGTGGTAAATATAGTAAAGTAGTAGAGAGAAATCTCTACTACTTTTTTGTTTTTTAAAAACTTTATATATATCTATATACAAAATAAAGTTTTATTATGCAAGAACAAAAATACGATTTTCCAACGGAGGTTATTGATTTACCATCACAGGGTTTATGTTATCCAGAAGGTCACCCATTATCTAAGGGACAGATTACATTAAAGTATATGACAGCAAAAGAGGAAGATATTCTTTCTTCTCAAAACCTTATTAAAAAGGGTATTGTGTTAGATAAATTATTGGAATCAGTTGCTGTAGATGTATCTATCGATGATTTGGTTTTAGGTGATAAGAACGCTATATTTTTAGCAACAAGAATCTTAGGATACGGCCCAATTTATAAGGTGCAAGTTACAGACCCATTTAGCGGTGAAAAGCAGGAAGTAGATATTGATTTAGGGCAGGTAAAAACAAAAGAAGTTGATTATTCAAAATTAAAAAGAGATAATAGATACGATTTTGCTTTACCTTCCGATGGAACAAAAATAAAATTTAGATTCCTTACACATAAAGATGAACAAAATATTACTTCTGAGATACAGGCATTAGATAAATTATCAAAGGGAGCTAACCCATCAGATGTTACTACTAGATTAAGACATATGATTTTAGAAGTAAATGGTAATACTGATAGAGCATTTATTAATAAATGGGTGAATAATAGTTTTAAAGCACAAGATAGTAGAGCATTAAGAAATTATATCAAAGAACTTTCACCGGATTTAGAATTAAAATTTGAATTTACATCAGATATAACAGGTGAGACGGAGGCGCTAGATATCCCCTTTGGGATTAACTTTTTTTACCCTTCCAACTAATTACTCTGCTCAACTTCACGAAGAATTGTGGAGCATGGTTCAATTCGGTAATGGATTTACTTGGAGAGATGTTTACACAATGCCAATACATTGGAGAAGGTTCTATCTCAAAAAATTAGTAGAATTGAAGAAAAAAGAAAAAGAGGAAATGGATAAATCAAAGAGATCTAGACCACCTGGTGCTAGTAAAGTAAGAATGAGATAAGGGGAATTTTCCCCTTATTTTTTTATTACAATATTTATATTCGTATAATAATAACCAAAAATGAAAAATAATAAATCATTAAAAAACGAAGGGTTGTTTTCTATGGCTGATAGATTTGTTGCTGATTTTTTTGACCATTTAAAAAGAGGTGCAGCTGATCAAATTATAAAGAAAGCTGAAAAAGCTAAATTACCGAAACACGTCATTGATAATATGAAACGAATTAAAGATGATAGTGAAGAAATGGCGAAGATTATAAAAAATCTATAATAAAATATTAGATGGCAGATAGTAGAGCAGACCAAATAAGAAGGGAACAACGAGAATATGATGAATTAATTTCAAAGGTGGGGGAACTCACTGAGGCGGAATTAGCACGTCAGAAGGAATTGGAAGACTCTATAAAAAGAAATACTAAAGCACAAGAGGCTTACCTTAAGCGTGTTTTATCTGGTACAAATTTAAATAAAAGAACAACTGCTGCAATCTCTCAGCAATTAGGAGAATTATCATCTATAAGTTCTGTTTATTCAAATCTTACATCCTTACAAAGTGAATCATTAAAATTAGCGAAAGCCGACTTAAAAAATAAAATTGTTTATGGAAGAGCATCTGAAGCAGAGGTAGAATTTATTAATACAATAGTTGGTGAAACAACTAAACTTCAGGGAATACAACAAAAATTAGCGGAATCAGACTCAAATAATCTCGCAGCACAGCAGGCAATAAGAGATGAATACGATGCATCCCTTCAACAAACATTAGAAAAAATTGCAGCCGAAAGAGCAATGGGTAAAATTACTGGGGGGCAAGCGGAAGCGATGGTAAGTATGGTTCAGGCTCAAAATCAACAATTGGCAGTAGCGGAACAATATGCGACTATTAGTAAAGAAGCAAAATCTCAGGTAGATAGTCAAATTGAAGCGTATGATAAAATGAAGAAAACCATTCGAGGTACATTAGATACAATTCGAATGACACTTCAAACTCCTCAGGCTATGATAATGGGAGCATCAGTAGCAGCTGGTAAATTTGTGGGTGCTATGGGAGATGTGAACAAACAAACGGGTATGTTCATTGGTTCTACTGCAGCATTATCTTTTGTTTTTGATGATGCGGCTGGAACATTATCACAAATGGCAAAACTAAGTGGTGATGTAAATAAAGCAACATTTATGTCCCAATTAAATACTAATGTTCTGGCAACAAGTATGGGTATTGGTGGTGCAGAGGCCGCAACATTAGTAAATGCATTTGGAAACCTTCAAGGTTTATCACAGGAAACCGGAGAACAGATGGTTTCAATGGTGGGTAATACTGCAAGAATGAATGGTGTATTACCATCTCAGGTGATGAAGGATATGGCGGGAGCGAGTGAGGAAATGGCATTGTATTCAAAGGGTACTGGTGAAAATTTTGCAATGGCAGCCATTCAGGCATCAAAATTAGGTGTTTCGATAGCTACTACTGCAAAAATGGCAGATAATCTTTTAGATTTTGAAACTTCAATTGAAAAAGAATTAGAGGCAAGTGCGATGTTGGGTAGAGATATTAATTTGAGTAAGGCTAGAGAGTTGGCATACGCTGAAGATATTGAAGGAGCTACTGCAGCAGTATTGGCAGAAGTTGGTGGAATAGATGAATTCAATAAAATGGATGTTTACCAAAAGAAAGCTGTTGCAGATGCATTAGGTATTTCAGTTTCAGAATTAAAACAAATGGTTGCCAATCAAGAAAATCTTAATACAACCACAGGAAAATTACAACAAGGATTTGGCATTGTGAATGATTATCTTAGAGGAATAGGAGAAAAATTTGGTGGGCCTATTGCAAGTGGAGCAACCTTTTTAGTGGGTGAATTAATTAGAGCAAAACTAACAGCAGCAGCTCTTAATGGTGGTCAAGGATTGGGTGGGTTTGGAAGAAGATTATTTGGAGGAGGTGGGGGAGCACCTACTGCACCAACTGGGCCAGGAACACCACCACCAACAACTTCAGCTCCTGCATCAAATCCAGGACAACAGGCTTCTTCAATGACGAGATTTAACCCTGCTCAAGTATTAGCAGGAGCGGCAGCATTATTAATCGTAGCTGCAGCCGTATATGTATTTGCAAAAGCTATGCAAGAATTTGCAACTGTTCAACCTGGAGCGATTCTAATGGGAATAGTTTCATTACTTGCATTAGTTGGGGCGTTAGCATTAGTTGGCTCAATTATGATGAGTGGAGTTGGTGCAGTAGCGATAATAGCAGGTGCAGCTGCAATGTTAGTTATAGCGGCGGCTATGTGGGTATTAGGGAAAGCATTACAAGAAATAGCAAAGGTTGATCCATCGGCTTTAATTCAAATGGGTGGAGCTTTATTATTATTTGGATTGATGGTAGCACCATTAGGATATTTGGCCGTTCCACTTATGTTAGCAGCAGCTTCAATGATTGCTTTAGGTGCGGCAAGTTTAGTTTTAGGGGCTGGATTAGTTGTTTTGGGAACCGGATTAATTTTGATCGGTAAAGGATTTTCCGGAATTACATCTGGATTACCATTATTAGTAGAACAAATTGGTGCTATGGCCCAAATTGATTTCTTACCTATATTAGGTTTAGCAGGAGCTTTAACTGCATTAGCTATAGCTTTAGGCTTAGTTGGAACTATGGGATTATTAGCCCTACCAGTATTAGCTGCAGTAGGTTTAGTTGCAGGTGGAGCCGCGGCACTTATGGGAGGTGGTGGAGGTGAAGAAAAAGGTGGAGTGTTGGAAGAAATTAAAGGGTTAAGAAATGATTTAGCTGCAGGAAAAATAGCAGTTTATATGGATGGCCAATTAGTTACATCAAAAGTGGCAAACGTTGCATCTAAAAATCCAGTAACATAATAGAAAATGCCTACATTATTAGAATTATTTAAATCTTCAAAAGAGAATAAGCAAATACCTCAAAATAAGGCAACTTCTTATATTGCCGATAGAGGTCAATTCCTTATTGATAGAGAAAACAAATTAGGAAACTCTATTGAAAAAAGATTTGATCCTTTAACTGAAACTGCATTGGAACAGGAGTTAAGTGGTTTAAGACCTATGAGATTGGTGAATTCCCCAACATTATATGGTACTGAAATTATTAGAATTGCAACTCAGAAGACATCTGATGTAGATGCTATGAAACTTTCCAAAAATCCTAATCAACAAATCAGTTTAGGAAAGATAGGAAGATTTATAGAGAAGGGTGTTAATTTTGTAAATAAAACATTAGGTATTCCTCAAAATGTATTTCCAACTTATGTAATCAATACAAAAGAATTTAAGGAGGGTAGAACTCCTAATAAGATGATTGTATTGGGTGATATAAGAAAAGATGCTAGGGGAACTGCATTGGGTAGATTTCTTAAAGAAACTGGAGCAGGAACTCCTTCGCAATTAGCAAAGCAATCATTTGGAAAGGGGATAAACTTAGCTAAAACGGCTTTTAGAACAGTTCTCTTAGGAGATAGAATGATACCCGTAACATCTGGTAGTTTAGATAATTTTGTTCAAAAATATTATTATCCAAAAGAAGACCAATTCACAGGTACATATACCTATTCGATGAAAGATTTAACTATCGGAGATGCAAAACAATCATTCGATATTTCTAAAGTTTCACCGGTATTTGGATTAGATAGAACTGCTAATGGAAATTTATTTGGAACACCTAGGAGGTTTGCAAATAGGGAAGTTGTTTATGGGTTTCAATTATCAGATGGAACAACTCATAAAAAAGCGGGAGAGCCAACTATTGACCAGTTAATTCAATTCAATTCTAATAATGCAACTTATTCTCAGGAAAATCCTGAAACTGCGGTAAGTGGTAGTTTAAAAACAAACCCAATATTAGATTTTATAAAACCTAAATCATTACAAAGAGCAAATTGGAAAAAAGATAGATATTCAACTGATAACACATATAAAAGCTACCATAACGGGACAGAAACTGTTTATGATAATAAGTTAGAAGGAAGAAGAGGATTGTTTGGAGATAGAGATATATTAAACCAAACCGGTAGATTAGCGGCGGGAGAAATTCCAAATCTAAAATACAATGGTAAAACATTGGATGAGGTTGATTTAATCCCTCTTAAATTTCAAAGAGTAAACGATAATGCAGTTGTATTCTTTCGTTCAATTATAAGTGGATTTAGTGAGCAATTTTCTCCATCTTGGGAAAGTAGTAGAATGTTGGGTTCACCCTTTAATTTTTACAACTATACTTCAGTTGAAAGAAAATTGACATTTAATATGAAATTATATGCAATGTCTCAAGCTGAATTGGTAATGATGTGGAGAAGAATTGAATTTTTGGCACATTGTGCATATCCATATCAATACAATCAAGGAATTATTGAACCAACATTATTGTATTTTACATTAGGAAGTGTTTATAATAAAAAGGCATGTTTTTTAGATAGTTTATCCTATGGAATTGAAGATTCAGAAAATCTTTGGGAAATAGGTGGGGGATTATTAAAAACAAAAGAAGGAACTTTTGAAAACACATTCAATAATGTATTCTATTCTACTCGACAAAATGGGCAAGAAAATTCAAGAGAAAATGGAGTTGGTGCAACCGTAGCAGAGAGTAAATTAAATGTTGCTCAAACTTCAACTGGTGTTTATAATACAAAAACAGATAGAATTAAAGCAGGAGAAACCAATATCTATAACAAAAATTTAAAGGTTACTAATTTAGAAGAATACAATAGAGAAACGAGAGTAAGTCAGGGTAATTATAATATGGATCATTACAAACTTCCTAAATTTATAAACGCTTCAGTAGGATTAACATTTATTGAAACAAAGAATACTACTGATTACAACCTATATGGATACGGTAAAAAGATTGAATAATGAGATATAATACTAAAAATACTAAAAGATTGGCGGATGGTAAAAAAGTATTAAGAAGTTCAATACTTAAAACTATACCAAAAAAAGATGATGATATATATATTATCACACAAGAAACCGATAGATTAGATTTATTGGCCCATCAATTCTATGGTGATAGCACTCTTTGGTGGATTATTGCAAATGCTAATAATTTGAATGGTATAAATATAGGATTAGATGCAGGAATGCAGTTAAGAATTCCTAAAAATAAATTTGATGTATTAAATAATTTATACTAATGTCATTTCCTTTTTATAAATCAATAGATTCTTATATTGGAGCGGAACTAAAAGCTAGAACTTCTAACAACAATGTTGAATTATCTAAATTAGTACCTTGGATTAAAGCCACATCTAATTTAGGAGATAGATATTCTTTAGGTACTGAAACTTATTCAACTTTGTTTAATGGAGGAAGTAGTGATGCATATGGTAATATAGCAGGTTCTCAATGGAGATATCGTCCAAATCCAATCATAACAGATTTTTCAGTAGATTTTGCTAGTAGAGGGACTTTAAGAAGAACGACTCTTAAAATTAAATGTTTTTCACCTGACCAATTAACTAAAGTTCAAACTTATTTTTTAGAACCTGGAATTTCATGCTATATCCAATGGGGGTGGAACTATTCGGTGAGTGGTAAAAAATCTATTGGGCCAACTGGAATAGATAAGGATACCATTTTAAAGTATTATAGAAATGCGGGTGAGTTAAATAGTATAAGAGAAGCAAATAATGGTTGTTATGATAATTTTGTTGGGATTATAAGTGGTGGGGAGTCAACGATAAGTGGAAATGAATTTGATGTAACTATTAAGTTAGTTTCTATGGGTGAAGTTCTAATGGGATTACCCAGAGATGGTGCTCAGGATGACGAAACTGAAATAGAGCCAACCAATTATCCGGTTCATAAAATAAATAGTTATTTACAAAGTAGAAACATTGCGGTAAATTTTGCATATTTTTTCGATCAGTTACCTGATTCTTTAAGAACACCCGAATTATTGGCAAGAGAAAGAGAATTTAGATTCGCAAGTGATTTTATAAATTATAATGAATCACTTGTGGAAGAAGCCAAATCTGAAACAACGAGTGGTATATTTAGCGGAAATTTAAGAATTCAAACATCTCCTGAATTATATATTGAGGCGTTAGATTCGGAAAGCCCGATAACATCGTGTAAGTATGTAAGTTTTGAAGCCTTTTGCAAACTTTTAAATATGACAAGAATTAAGTTCAAAGATCAGGGACTTAATCCAAAGATAGATTTAACCAATTCATATTGCGGTGCGTTTAAGGGAATGTTTTCTACCGATGAAGCGGTTTTTATACCTAATAAAGAATGTAGAGGTTTTTTAGGTGATATAGGATTGATTAGAAAATATGCAGGAAGTTTAGTAAATAAAACTCTTGATAATTCTATTGCAGGTAGAAGTTTTGTAAGAACAGGTGCAACAACTGTAACGGCTGATATGGAAACATTTACACTAGCTCCATATACACACGGATGGATAGGAGATTTGTATATTGAAAATAGTATTGCGATGGATGCGTTGGAAAATCAAACTGCATCTGTTAAAGAAATATTAGATAGTGTATTATCTAGAATAGAAGAAGCTGTGGAAGGATTGTGGCACTTTCAAATAACCGAAGATAGAACTGGGGGTTCTTTAAAATTAAGAATAGCAGACGGTAATTTAAGAAATCAACGAAGTGGAACTACTATTGAAACTTACGATATGTTTGGAACTGATAGTTTCTTTTTGGATGCAAACTTTAGCTTGGATATTCCAAAAGGTATGATGAGTATGATCGTAATGGAAAAATCTAATACCGATCTTAAATCAACCGATACTTTGACAAGAGGATTATTTTCTAATAAGATAGATAGTGTGATGATAGATGAAATGAAAAAACTAGAAACCGCAAAAACTGATACACCTGCTCAAACTGAATTCGAAGAAAGACTGTGGATTGAATTTAGAAGAAATATAAGAATTGCATTAAATCCAAATTATGTAATTAGAGCAGATATTGGTGATGGTAATCTATCGGAATGGTGTATATATTCTCATTTTTTGAATAAAAGAATTTTTAACGACCAGAGAAAGGGGGATTTATATGATGGGGGTGGAGAGGTTTATAATGGAAGACCTGCTCCAGTAGAATTTAATTTTACGGTATTGGGTATGAGTGGATTTCAAGTTGGACATTTATTTAATGTAAAAGGTTTACCTCCTCAATATGTAAGTGGAAAAGGAGCATTTCAGATTGAAGAAGTTACACATAAGATTGATTCAAAACAGTGGATAACTGAAGTAAAGGCGAAGTTTAGACCATTTTATAAAGATTAAAAATGATAGAGAATTATAAAAATCTAAAATCAATAAGGATAAAAAATATACCACCGAAAGCATTTTTTCCTAAACCTAGCCAAACGGATTATGAAAGGGGGTATATAACAAGATATTTTACTCAAATGAGAGGAACATCTGGTGCACCAATTTTTGAAGTGAATAATGAAGTATTTTCTAATTATTCAAATACCGATTATTATTTAGGTGTAGAATTAAATTGGAAAATTAAAGGAGATCTAGAAGATAAATATACTGAGAAAGGTGAATTTATCCCATCGGTGCATACCGTAAATTCTTTAGCAATTAGAGAAGCAGAAAAAATATTACCAGAAATAAATTTATATTTGGTAAATACAAAACAATTTCATAGATTAGTATAGTTATAATTAAACAATAAAGTTATATGGCAAATTTTAAAAACCTATCGGATTTAGAAATCCAACAGATGACCTTCGATTGGAGGTATAGAGGTTTCACCACTTTAGATTTATTAACTGAAGAAGAGTGTGATGAAATTAATGATGAATTAGAAAGATTAAGACAGGAAAGAAAAGGAACACTTACACCCGATGGTAAAGAATGGGGTGAGTGGGATCCATTTGCTTACCCACATAAAATTTCTGAAAAATTAGAAAAATTATTTGTTCACCCAAAAATTATTGAAGCGTGTACGTTTCTTATGGAAGGTGAAATAGTTGGTATGCAGACTTGGGCATACTTTAAACCACCTGGACAATTAGGTAGAGATATGCATCAAAACGCATTCTATACAGGATGCGGACACAATGAAATTATTAATACCGCATTGGCATTGGATAATCATGATTCAGGAAATGGTGCAGTGTGGAATTATGAAGGTTCTCATAGATTACCTACTTTACCAATTGAAGTGGATGAGGAAAGAACAAAAACCAATCCTTCATTTTGGAGAAATGAAAGAGGTAAGCCCTGTGTGATGCCAGAGGGACATGATTTCCGAAAAGTAGAAGGAGTTCTTAAAAAAGGGCAAGTAGTATTATTACACTCACATTGTGTACATGGTTCAGAAGCAAACAATTCAAATAGATTCCGTAGAAACTTTTTAGGTGGATATCTTAAAAAAGGAGCTTATTTCAATCAAGGTAATCACATGAAAAGAGAGCCAATTGAATTAACACCATTGGTAGAAAAATATTGGAATTCTTAAAAATTATTCGTATATTTGTTTCCTATGGTAAAATTCGTAGAGAACAAAGAAAGCGGTAAAGAATTCTTAGAAAAATACACAACTGAAAAAAGTGTAATATTTCCTCTATTCCAAAATAGAAAAGAGCACCCCATAGTAAATAGACTATTGGGTGCTTTTGTTTTTATTGAAGGTGATTGCTATGTTCTTATGAATGGACATAACGATTGTTTAGATGTGCCATTAGAAGTTTTAAAAAAAGGAGATTCCCCTAAATTTATTTTTGATAGTAAATGGTTTCCACATCAAATGGAATTATCCAACACCCATAGTATTGATGTTTTATATCATCTTAGTCAGTTTAAACCTTACGAATATGATATGATTTATAACTCTTTTACAAAGGGATATAGGGGAAAAGATGATTTAAGTTATGTTCCAATTACAACTATATTAAAGGTTGTAGTAGATTTTGTAAATGAAAACCTTAAGTATGCTGATACTGAGGGGGTTGGGGGTTACGATTTCTACAATTCCTTAGTCCTTCCGGAGTTCAAAAAAATTGAGAGTAATGGCATACCCACAACCTATGGAAATGAATACTCTCTCTATAACAACTTTACAACCACAGGGCGACCTTCAAATACCTTCGGTGGGGTAAACTATTCGGCACTAAATAAATCCGATGGTAGTAGGGATTACATCGTTTCTAAGGGTGGTGATTTGGTTCAGTTCGATTTTGATGGATACCACGTCCGTCTGATAGCCCGTTTAGTAGGGGAGGTTATACCCGAAGAATCTGCACATGAATGGTTAGGGAAACAATATTTTGGTAAAGAGGTATTGAGTGATGAGGATTATCTTAATAGTAAGAAATTAACATTCCAACAATTATATGGTGGGATAGATGTAGAGAATTTAGAGATTCCATTTTTCAAAAAGACTGATGAATTTATTAAGGAGATGTATAAACGATTCTTAATCAATGGATATTTAGAAACTAAGGTGGGGAAACGAATCCCATTTCAAAAAATAGATAATCATAATCCCCAAAAGGTATTCAACTATTATTTACAGGCATTAGAAACTGAAACTAATGTAATGGTGATTAAAAAAATCAATCAATTATTAGAAAGAAAGAAAACAAAATTAGTTTTATACACATACGATTCGTTTTTATTTGATTTGGATAAAGGTGAAGAAAGGATTTTAGAAGAAATTAAAACCATTTTAGATAGAATCGCTCCGACAGATTTGAGCAGAAATAAGACTTATGGAAATATTTAATACTTATATAGGAGAAAAAAGTATTAAATATTTTAAATGAAGACACAGTTACTATGTACCTTTGCGGAGACAGATAATTTGCAGGATATTCTTCAAAAAGTAAGAGAGAATTATAAAATTGTATATAACTATATCTACATCTTACAGAATAAAACGAATATAGAAGAATTATATATTACTTATAATATTGATGTGGAATTTAGACCTCCTATTCAATTAGAAAATACGATATTAGTACATCGTAAAAAACAATCAAATACTCTTTATACAATCAATGCATTAAACCAATTGATTAAGGAAGAAAATGGTGGAGTATTGGATACAAATTTCCCTTTGGACTGGGAGAAATATAAAAATTGTATAATCCTAACAGGAGCAACGGGAATAAGAAAAATTCCGACAAGAATATTCCAAAAGATAGAATTCAATTAATAGATAAAATGATTGATATTAATAAGATTATAGATGAAATTTTATTAGAGCATTCTCAAAGATATCCAATCCCTTCATTAGAAGAAAGGGAGCAGGTAGAGAATATGATAGAGTGTTGCTATAAGTTAGGATATGATGAATATGCTGATATCATAACTGAATTTTTTATTAACGAAGCAGAGCCTCCAAAAGCAGGTGGCGAAAAGGAAGGCGAATCAAAAGAATTTCCTGGCAAATATCATTTAGGAGCTGGCTTCTATTCATCTAAACAGGATGGTGAAGCTGAATTTAAGAATGATGGGGGAAACCTTAGACCAGTAACTCCTCAGGAAAAAGAAAAATTTAAAACAAATAAAGGAGGAGCAGGAGCAAGTAAGCCCGCTCTAAAAGTACCTCCTGGAGTAAAAGCCAAATCTGCAACACCTGCTCAACTCAATAAGAATGTACCTAATGATAAATGGGGTGAAGAACCTGATTGGATGAAAGGTGGTGACCCAACGTGGGGTGGTGCTGCAAATCAAAATTCTACTTGGGGCGATAACCCACAAGAACCTGATTGGGCGAAGGGGCCTGCAATGTGGGATAAAAAACCAATGCCTCCCGGTGTAAAACCTAAACCACCAGTTATTGCACCACCAAGTGCAGGAAAAGCACCACTTGGGCCACCTCCGGGTGTAAAACCAAAAGGTGCGGTTCCACCTCTACCACCTCCACCGCCACCGATACCACCAAAAGTTGCATTGCCATATCAGTCCAAAATTCAAAATTGGGCTAAAAAAGAAAAAGAATTTTTTGATAAGGGACAGGATAAACCTGGATCAGAAACTAGAAGAACTTTTGCACAGACATTAAAAGATAAAGTAAAAGGAGCCGCGGCTGCAATTAAGCATGGGTTTCAACATGAAGTTCATACCTTCAAAACCGCTGCCAAAGCTGTTGGGAAAGTATTTAGTGAACCTGGAGGATTTAGAAGTTTAGAAAAAGAAGAAAAGAAAGCTTTAATATCAGTTGGTATTAAGGTAGCAAGTACTGCATTATTTGCAGCGGCAGGTGGTGGATTGGCACATGGTGTGGCTACGTTTGCAAAACACGTCGCCGTTGAATTAGTGCCACACGCGGTAGCGGAAACAATTGTATTAGGTGTTGGTAGAGCATCTTTGTTTGCAGATGCAGATGGTAATGATGAAAGATTGTTAAGTGATTTTATGGATGCGGTTGCTGATAGATTGGAGAATATGGAAATAACTCCTGAAATGATGGATAGAATGGTTGATAGTTTTAACGCTAATAATCCAGTCGATGCTCAATCTGAAAGCATTTCTTTAGATGAAATATTATCAGCTTATTTAATTAAAGAAGAAAGTGAAGGAGAATCTACACAATTTCCTGGTAAATTCCACTTAGGAGGAGGATTCTATTCTTCTAAGCAGGGTGGTGAGGCTGAGTTCAAAAACGATGGTGGTAATTTAAGACCTATTACACCTGAGGAAAAAGAAGAATTTGAAGGAGGAAACGCAGGTGATACAGATCAGGATGCCCTTATGAAAACTGCAGAAGATGAATTGGCAAAAAAGGAGAAGGAGTATGACGAAGAAAATCCAATTGATCCGAAAACTGATTATGATAAAATATTAAAAGACCCAAAGGCAACCGCTCAGGATATAGCAAAAGCTAATGCATTTAAAAGAAAGAACGATATTCTAAAACAAAAACAAAAAGATGATCCTGAGTATCAATCTAATTTGAAAAAAAAAGTATCTGAGAAGAATAATGAAATTGCAGAAGATTTAAAAGGTCAGAAAGATAGTAATGGTGATTCATTAGATGCTGAAACAACTGAAAATGGTTCTATTCTTATTGGAGTTGAGCATGGAGAAGGGAATGAAAGTACAAAAAATACAATTGAAAAAATAAAATCACTACCAAAGGATGCAAAAGTAATGTTTGTAGGAGAAGGTGGTGTTGGTAAAGATGATAGTGGTAAGATTGATTTTGTAGGAGAACAGGCTGAAATTAGAGATGCGTGTTTAGAGCATTTTGAAAATGGAAAAGAAGAAAGTTGGGATGAAAATGGGGATGTAACAAATTCTGATTCACCCATATTTGATGAAATTGCAAAATCATTTGGTGGTGATAAGGAAAAGGCAATGGCATCGGTTTGGACTAATATGATTGGACAAGGAGATGATTTAGATGCAGATGATTATCTTACTGAAGAAACAAAAGAATGGATTAAGGGTGAAGCAAAAAAAGGTGGAAGTAAAGAGTTTGAGGGTGATGTAGATTGGAATAATCTTTCATTAGAACAAAAAGAAGACCTTTATCAATTAAATTATAGAGATGATCAGAACTATGGGGAAACTGATTTATCCAAAGGTCAAAAGGCATTTAATGATTTTAGACAAAAAGAATTAGATAGAAAAATAAAAGATGGTGAGGAAAAGGGATATACTGTAATTGCAACAATGGGTAATTCCCACGTTGGAATGTGGAGAGAAAGAAATAAAAAGAAAACGGATTCATTCAAACCTCAATCTTTAAGAAACTTACAAAAAGAATTGCCTGAAGCTGATAAAGAAGTATTTAATAAAGAATCTGATTTAGATAAAATACCTTCTGATAAAAAAGAAGAAATATCTATGAAGATTGATGAGTTAGCTGATAAGGCTTCTAAAGGAGAAGATTTCAACCTTTGCCAAATCACTTTTCCTGGAACTAACTTATATTGTGATGATAATCAAGGAATTCCTAGAGAAGAAATGCCACAATTCAAAGGTAAACCATTACCTGGAACACCAGCTGAAGACCTACCAAAAGATAGTAAAGGTGAAGTAGATACCGAACCTCTTTTCAAAAAAATGTTAAAAGAGAAAGGTATTAAAACCGTAGAAACTGAATTACCTTCTGATAAATTAAAAGCAACACAAAGTGAATTAGTGGGAAGTAAAGTGGCAGGAATGACAAAGGCATTAGAAGAAGACCCTAATAATCCTGGTATTACTGCTCCAATTTATGTGAGTAGAGATGGATTTGTAATCGATGGTCATCATAGATGGGCAGCCGTTACATCTGCGGCTATCAAAGCTGGTAAACCTGCTAATATGAAAGTTATCGTTGTGGATATGGATATTAAAGATGCTATCCCAATGTGTAATCAATTTGCGGAAGAGCAAGGTATTGCGGCTAAAAAAGCGGATGCTAATGATGGTGAGCAACCAAAGCCAAAAGAACCAAACAAAAAAGAAGGTGGAGTAGTATATCCGATAGGTGGAAATTATTATTCCGATACTCCTAATGGGCCAGCTCAATATGTAAAAACAGAAAGTATAGTTAAAGAAGTATTTGAAAATGAAAACGAAAAGTTTTTAAGTTTATTATTTGAAGAGAATGTAACAAAAAAATTACCAGATGGTGATGTAATTAGAGTAACACCAATCGATGTAAAAGACCAACCGGAAGCAACTCAAAAAGCAGATGATGCGGAAGCTGCTGCTGAAGAAGAAACTCCTAATGTAGATGTAGCAACTGCAAGAAAAAATTTACAGATAAGTGATGGGAAAATCGCATCTCGTATAAAAGAAGCGAGTAAACACATTGATAATTCGGATGCAGATGAGGAAACTAAACAAATATTAAAGGATACTGTTGCTAAAATTCTTAAAGGAGAAGATGTAGACCCTGCTAATTTAGAAATTGCAAATAAATGGTTAGCGGTTAGAGTTGGTGGAGGAAACGATATTGGTCTTTACATAGCTAAAACTGAAGGAGATTTTAAATCTAACTCTAGAGAAAAAATTACAATGGATATAGATTCAAAAAAAGTTGAAGATATTGATTCTGCATCCGAAGAATGGAATGATAGTGTGGTAAACAAATATGGATTATCTGTTACAACTCAAACAGGAGCGTTTGTAAATAAAAAAGATTGGACAGCTAATAAATCCAATAAAAAACGAAAAAAAGTAAAATTTGATGTTTCTGAAGATGGAAATAGTGTAACGGTAGAGGGAGTTACTTATACTAAGAGGCCGGTACCAGATAAGCAAACTTTAGTAGAACATCGAAATTTAATAGAACAATTTATCAGACAAGGTTCTTCCGAAGAGGAGGCAAACGAAGATGCTGGAAAAGTAATTGCTGCAATTGAAAGAGGAAATGCAATGGTTGATAAACTGGCAAAAGATGGTGAAATGGAAGTTGTGGATTATGGCCCAACTGATACAAATGATAATAGAAGAAAAACTCTTAAGAATACAATAGATAAAACTAGAAAAAGTATATTAAAGGCTATAAAAAAATATTCGGGATTATCCGAAGAAGAAATTCTAGAAAAATATGCAGATTTATTTAACAGCTTAGATGAGATAGAAAAATCCGCACCTATAAATAATCCAAATTGGGATTCTATGAGTTCGGAAGAAAAAGAAAGAGCAGCTGAAGAATATTTGAATAAAATTACAAATGTATTACAAAACATAAGAAGAGATAAGGATATAGCTTCAGGTGGCCCTGATATAGCGGAAGTTTTGGTATTTATGAATGAAGTTGGAAAGGGTAATCAGGCATTTCTACCCTCTTCATCAAATTTCCCAACTGTTGATATCGTTTCATTCAACGAACAGAAAACCCCGCCTCAAAATGCAACTCCTGAAGAATTAGCAGAATTTTATGCTAATGAATACTCTGCAAATAGTATTTCATTTATTGATAGTGATGCTGAGAGTATTAAGTTAGGTAAGGGTGGTGCAAGTGCTGGGCCTTCTAAGACTGATGGTAGTACATTTAATAACGAAAAAACAAAAGAAGTATTAAATTCAATGATGGGTAGCTACAACGCTATTTATGGGGATTACCCACCTTCAAAAGAGGCAGTTGATAAAGCGGAAGAAGATTATAAAGCACAGAGAGCCCATATGATAGAAATTTTAATTGGGCAGGGTAAATCTTCTGAGCAGGCGGAAAGAATGGTTTCTGATGTAGAAAAGAAAGCAACTGAAGGAGAGAAATCTGCATATCAACAGGCTAAAAAATCATATCAAAAAAGTTTAGGTGAAGAGGAAATGGATTCTGAATTCGATAGAGGATTGGCATTATATAATAAGACTGGGATGTTATTTGAGATGATGTTTAATGCAGATGTTAAATCAAATAATTTTGGTAATGTTAGATTTATAGAAAGTGGAACGGGTGCACGAACTAGAATTTCAATGGAAGTTTTGGATGGTATAAATGAAAAATGTTGTGTTAAATTTAATCCAAATCCAGGAGAATTAAAAATCAAAGGTGATGCAAGTGGAAAGAGAAAAGCGGGTATAAATGTATCTTTTTCAACTTGGATAACAAAGTGTAAAAAATAAATTTGGATAATTGAGTATTTTTTCGTATATTTGTGAAAACAAAAGCATATATGAAAGAAGAAGTATCAATTGGTGAATTATTGCAAGAAGATGCAGTAAATTATTGTGAAAGAGTTTACCCACAAACTACTGAAGAATTTAAGAAAATTTTAGATGAGATGTATGTTACCTTTTGTAAAAAGCAGAGGAACTATGGGCCTGGTAACATTTCAGTAGGAACTGCATTGGAATCAAAGGATGATATCAAACTTTCACTTACAGGCCTTTGGTTTAGAATCAATGATAAAGTTCAAAGATTAAAACAATTAGTAGTATTAGGGCAGCCAGATGAAGTAGGTGAATCTATTCAGGATACATATGAAGACCTTTCAGTATATGGTGTAATTGCACAATTAGTACAAAGAGGTAAATGGGCTAAATAATGAAAATAACTTTATGTGAAGTGTGGGGGCAAATATATTTTCTTCCATACATTAAAATGACTCATACACGAACACTTAATGGTAATTTAGAACTTATCATTGGGTATCTTAAGTGGGAATTGGTAATTGGAGTATGAATTGGACGGAATACTTTATCAATATAGCACATCAGGTAAAATTAAAATCTAAAGACCAAAAGACTCAAATTGGAGTTGTAATTGTTGGTAAAGACAATGAAATAGTATCTACTGGCTATAATTCTTTCCCTCGTGGATTGAATGATGAAGTTCAGATGAGACAGGAAAGACCTGAAAAATATTATTGGTTTGAACACGCTGAAAGAAACGCTATATACAATGCAGCCCGAATAGGGGTATCCACATTGGGAACTACGATGTATATGACCTGTGATATGAGTTGTGCCGATTGTGCAAGGGGTATTATAAATGCAGGTATTAAAAAAGTAGTGTTTAGTAAGAGTAATAAAGAGTGGCCTGAGATATGGAAAGAGTCGGCAAAAAGAAGTGAGCAAATGTTTAAAGAAGCCGGTATTGAAGTGGAATATTTTGACTTGTAAATTCTAAAAATAAATTTTCGTTTTTATATATTTGTATATATTTATAGGTGAATTTCCACATCTCCATCTTATATGACACGCCTGTTACAAAAATTCCTCAATTGGGTTTTTCCTTTTAAAGAAGGTGAATTTCCCGCAACCCCTCAGGGGTTTAAAGCCGCACAAAAGTGGGCTCAATCTCAACCACATTCTTATTCCGAAAACCTTACCCTATGGGAAGAGGTTTATGATAACCACATGGATGGTTATTGGGTATTGGCTAAAATCAATGAACAAAAAAGATTAGCCGATAAGTATAAAGGAGTAAAAGAGAATCGTAAGAATGCGAAAAAATATTCTGTAAAAAAATCTTAAAAACATTTGGAACTTAGGAAGATATTTCATATATTTGTTCTAAGTTTTTGATTTACGAGTATTTATATTTGTAAACACATAAACTTAAATTTTAAACTTTAAAAACTATAAATTATGTCAACGAACATTGATGCAATCAGAGCTCGCCTTAACAAATTGCAGGGCACTCAAAAGACAGCCGACAGTCTATGGAAACCTTCAGTCGGAAAACACCAATTACGTTTAGTACCTTACAAATTCAACAAGGAAATTCCTTTTATTGAATTGTATTTTCACTACAACATCAACAACAAATCCTATCTTTCTCCAGCTTCCTTTGGAAGACCTGACCCAATCGTAGAGTTTGCAGACAAACTTAAGAGAATGGGTGGTAAAGAAGATTATCGCGAGGCTAAAAAGATGGAGCCAAAATTGAGAACTTTTGTACCAGTAATCGTAAGAGGATTGGAGCATGAAGGAGTTAAGTTTTGGGGATTCGGTAAAACCGTTTATCAAGAGTTATTAGGTTATTTTGCAGACCCTGATTATGGTGATTTATCTCACCCATTAAATGGTAGAGATATTGTGGTAGATTATACCGCACCAGAAGGTGGGGCTTCTTATCCAACAACAACTATTAGAGTAAAACCTAACTCTACTAAATTGCACGATGAAGATTCTAAAATCAGAGAGTTGTTGGAAAATCAAAAAGACATTACAACTATTTATTCTGAATTATCTTACGATGAATTGAAGAAGATTTTGGAGAATTGGTTAAGTGGTAACACAACCGATGATACTGAAACTTCTGCAACTCAGGAAACAGTTGTTGCTAAAACCGAACAATCAGTTGCTGATTCGTTTGATTTTGATTCTAAACCGCATCAGTTAGATGATGTAGTAGAATCACCAAAGGCACAGACAACTACATCTGAATTACCTTGGGATGATGAAAAACCAACGGTGGCTAAAACTACTCAGCAAGTAGCAGATGCATTCGAAGATTTATTCAAATAATATAGATTATGGCAAAAACCGATTTAGCAGACATTCTGGTTGATAGTCTGAACAAAAAACAAAAAGACCAGAAAATCGCCTTTTATTTAGATGATGACTCTGAGGGGGCTCCTACCAATGTGAATGGTTGGATTTCTACCGGAGCTGCTATGTTAGATGTTGCTATTTCTAACCGACCATACGGTGGTATTCCAGTTGGAAGAATCACCGAACTAACAGGTTTAGAGCAGAGTGGTAAATCATTACTATCTGCTCACCTTTTAGCGGAAACTCAAAAGCAAGGTGGTATTGCAGTATTGATTGATACTGAAACTGCGGTGAGTAGAGAATTCTTTGATGCGATTGGGGTAGATGTATCTAAATTGTTATACGTTTCAGTAGATACAGTTGAAGATATTTTCGAAACAATTGAAACTATCATTGAAAAGGTTAGAGAGAAAGATGCACAAAAATTGGTAACAATTGTTGTGGATTCAGTAGCAGCGGCATCTACTAAAAAAGAAATGGAAGCCGATTACGACAAAGATGGATATGCTACTGATAAGGCAATTATCATTTCAAAGGCGATGAGAAAGATTACCAACACTATTGGTAGACAGAAAATCGCAGTTATCTTTACAAACCAATTAAGACAGAAATTAGGAGTAATGTTCGGTGACCCTTGGACAACGAGTGGTGGTAAGGCTTTGGCATTCCACGCTTCGGTTCGTTTAAGATTAAAGAACGTTGGTCAAATTAAAATGAAAGTTGGTGGTAATGATAAAGTGGTAGGTATATCAGTTAGGGCACAAGTTGTTAAAAACCGATTAGGGCCACCATTACGTTCCGCTGATTTTGATATCTTCTTTGATAGAGGTATTGATAACTATGGAAGTTGGCTGACAGTAATGAAAGAAAACAAATTAGTTAAACAAGGTGGTGCTTGGTATGAATATACTGATACCGATACCGGTGAAGTAATTAAATTCCAATCTAAAGATTTCATTAAGATGATGATGGATAATACTGAATTAAGAGAGCAGATTTACAAAAGAATCTGTGAGCTTACAATCCTTCAGTATAAGAAAGATACTTATGATATCGAAAATATGGAAGTTGATTCCGCATTACCAAATGAAGTAGAATAATGAATAATCTTTGGATATTCGGGGATTCATATTCAACATATAATAGAGAGAGGGGAAACAATCCCCTCTCTATTTATACGAATGTATGTGAGCATCTAAAATTTGAACAAAAAAATATGGCTATATCTGGTTTAAGTAACATGGATATACTTTTAAATTTATTAAAATTTTTACCACAATATCAAAAAAATGATACCATTATTTTTCAGCTATCTTTTTTAGATAGATTTTCTTATATAGATTTGGCTCAGAATAGAAAATTAAATGAACATGAGCAACTTCTATATTCACATAGTGAAAGCTATTTTCTTCACCCCCAATATTATCATAATGGGAATCAATCTAATTTGAATGATACTCAAAGGCATTCTATTAACTTATTTTTAGAAAATAATTTTCATAATTTATTTGATTTTTATTATAAGTTTTTTACTCAATTAAAACATATTATAAATTTTATTGAAATAAACGAAATAAATTTTAAACTTATAATATTAGAAGATAGAAATATGGATTATAATGGTTCAGCAATTAGCCTGTTACATTTGTTAAAAGAATTATCTTTAGAAAAATATATTCTATGGATTGGGGATAGAGTTTCTATTAAATCATCTAGATTTTGTATGGAAGAAAATCCTGGATATGAATATCATCATTTTGGTTTAGAAACAATATCTAAAATCGGAGAAGAAATTAAAAGCAGATTTTAAATGAATTTAAAATACAAAACTTTATTAAAAGAAATTGATAGAGAACATTCTACAATAAGAACCCGTAATTCAAAAGTTTTATTTGTAGATGGTCTTAATACATTTTTTCGTTGTTGGAGTACAAACCCTACAATGAACGAAGATGGGGAGCATGTGGGAGGAGTGGTAGGATTTCTTAAATCTTTAGGAATGGTAATTCGTAATGAAAATCCGACCAGAGTAGTAGTAGTTTTTGATGGTAAAGGTGGTTCTCAAAAGAGAAGACAAACTTTTTCAAATTACAAAGCGGATAGAAAAGTAAAGTTTAGAGTAAACCGTCAATACGATGATATGATGACGGAAGAAGATGAACAAATTAGTTTAAAAAGACAGATTAGCTGGTTAGGTAACATATTAAGTATTTTACCAGTTACCACTATGGTATATGATAATATCGAAGCGGATGATGTAATCGGTTATTTATCTAAGCAAGTTATTACTGAAGAAGAAAATGGATTAATACTCTCATCTGATAAAGATTTTCTGCAATTAGTATCTGATAATATTAATGTATGGAATCCCCTTAAGAAAGAAAAAATTACAAAAGAAAGACTAATTGAGTTATATGGAATACATCCTGAAAACTTTATATGGTATAGAGTTTTAGATGGAGACAAATCTGATAACATTGATGGAGTAAAAGGATGTGGGTTAAAAACTTTACAAAAAAGATTACCTTTATTTGAAGGTGATAAACGCGTTACAATTGACGAATTATTGAATGCTGCAGAAGCTGAAAAATATAAATACAAAGTTTTTCAAACTATTATAGATAGTAAAAAAATCATTGAGAGAAACTTTGATTTAATGCAATTAGATAATCCTGATATAAGTGGAACAACTAAATTAAAAATAGTTGAGAGATTCAGAGAGGAAGTTGAGCCATTAGATAAGATGAAATTTATTGGATTGGGAATGAGATATAAGATTTTACAAAATTGGACAGATGTAAATGATTGGTTACGCAGTTCATTTGGAAACCTTATTTTAAAATAACTAACTAATGAAATCACTTTGGGTATTTGGAGATAGCTTTAGTGAAGACATTTATTCACTACCTACTGATACCGACAGAATAGTTTATTCGAAAAAATTTCTTAAAAAAAGAAGTTATAAAATTTGGTCTGAATTAATTGCTGAAAAACTAGGATTTCAATATAAAAATTATGCAGCATTAAATTCATTGAATAAAAAGTTTATAAAATCTGGTAATACAAATGATGATTGTTTAAACGCATTAACATATTTTTCAACTAAATTTGAAAAAGATGATGTGGTATTCATAGGTATAACTGATACATCCAGATATAAGTTACCACCTCTTAAGAGTGGATACAAAGATAATCCGATACACCCTCAGATAATTACACATGATTCTTTTATAGATAAATTTATTGATACAACTGCTCTTTATAAATTATGTATCTTAAGAGGTGAGAGAATTGATTACTATATGGAAGAATTTATGATTAGATTGAATCCGATAATCAAACTAAGCGAATTAATTGGATTTAAAGTTTTCATTTGGTCGTGGGTTGATGAAATCAATAAAATTATTTTTCAGAATGATTTTTTACATAAAAAAAATTGGGTGTTTTTAAATGATGAGAAATTTATAAATTACAATTTTTCATATTATAATTTTTTAAAATCATTTGGAATTCCCTCTTCTATTTATGAAGCTACAAATGGTGAGATTATCGATTACCATCAGAGTGAGGAATCTCACATTCTTCATTCGGAAATTTTAATCAATATCTTAAATCAAAAATAATTTGGAAAATAAAAAAATATAACATATATTTGTTCTATGAGTGAAAATGTAGATAATTTATCGAAATATGGGCAAAGCTATCAAACTAAGGTAGTTGCTAACTTAGTGGTTGATAGACCTTTTTTAGAACAGGTATCTGATATATTGGAGACGAAATATTTTGAATCTGATACCAATAAATGGATAGTTGATTTAACTAAAAGGTATTTTCACAAATATAAAAATACTCCTACAACTGATTATTTTAAAACAGAGGTTCAGAAAATATCTGATAATACTTTACAACAAAATGTATTAGGGCAACTTAAAGCAGTTTATCAAAACACACAGCATACCGATAAGGAATGGGTTAAATCAGAGTTTGTAACATTTTGTAAAAATCAAAACTTTAAAAATGTAATTCTTAATTCAGTTGAATTGCTTAAGAGTGGGCAGTTTGATAAGATTGAAAAAATGGTTAGGGATGCGGTTAAAGTTGGGCAAACTGCTGATTTAGGATTGGATTACAAAGAAGATATTGAAGTTCGATTTGAAGAAGTAAATCGAAGAACCGTTGCAACTAATTGGGATGTGATTGATGAATTAATGGATGGCGGATTGGGGCCTGGTGAGCTAGGAGTTATTGTTGCACCATCTGGAATTGGAAAGACTTGGGTTTTATCTGCATTAGGTGCAGCGGCAGTAAAAGCCGGAAAAAATGTATTACATTATACATTAGAACTTACACAAAATTATGTTGGGCAGAGATATGATACCATCTTTACCTCAATCCCATCATCTGATTTGAAGGAAAACAAAGACGAAATTAAAGAAAAAGTAAGTAGATTAAGAGGTGGATTGATGATTAAATATTATCCACCAAAAGGTATTACTGCTAATACTATTGCTGCACATATTGATATGGTTAGACAAACTAAGTTTCAACCTGATTTAATTATTATTGATTACGCTGATTTATTGGTATCTACCAGTTCAAAGAATAATTCTGATTACGCAGAGCAGGGTGGCATCTACATTGATTTAAGAGCAATGAGTGGTGAGTATCAAATACCAATTTGGACAGCATCTCAAACAAATAGAAGTGCAATTGATTCGGAAGTTATCCAGGCAGATAAGATTGCAGATTCATACGCAAAGGTAATGAATGCAGATTTTATTATATCAGTAAGTAGAAAAGATGCGGATAAGCTAAATAATACTGCACGATTCCACGTTATGAAAAACCGATTTGGGCAAGATGGTTTAACGTTTCCTGCAAAAATGGATACTAATAAAGGTATGATTGAGGTTTACGCAAACAATTCTCCAAATGGAATTATAGCTACTAAAGAGGCTAAGAATGGAGAACTTTTACAGAAACAACTACTGCATAAAAAGTATGTAGATAATATGGGATAATATGAAAAATAAAATGTTATTAGTTGATGAGATATGTGAGGGGATGGCGATATTGGATTACTTTAATGATGCAATAATTGGATATGATGTTGATAGTAGAAAAGTAATTTATGATTATACTTTGATGTTAAAGGTTTTGAACGAACAACATAAGCTTGATACTGATATGGCAATAGAATATATATCTCATAATGTTATTGGATTAAAAATAAGCGATGATGATGGGAATGATATTTCTCCAATAATCATTAGTAAATTTGAAGATGAATTGAATGATAAACTATAATACTTTTGCAAAGTTTATAGAATGGGATGAATTGGATCTAGAATATGAAAGAGTAACCCAGAACATTAAAGAGATAGAAGACGTTCCATCTGCCTTAGATACTATATTTAGGTATCATCGGAAGAAAGGGTTTCCACATTATCAATCCACTATCGATGATAAGGTAAGTGATATGAAAGCACTTTCCGAATTTGACGAATCAACTATATTCAGAGATGATTATATAGATCAAACAATGCATTGCTTAGGATTAGCATGGAGTTATTTCCCTCATTGGGTAGATGTTCAATGTGGTAATAGTAAAATGAGACCGATTGATTATTGGAATAACGATGATAAATTAAAAGAGATTGTTAGGAAGACGTGGAATTGGCATTTAAAACATAGTGATGGTAGATTCACATTAAATAGATTAAGACAGAATTTTAAAATATATGGGGGTAATCAAACTGTAAGCAATTTCAGACCATCAGCGGCTAAATACATTTACAATACATTTGGAGGAGAAGTTGTATGGGATATGAGTTGTGGATGGGGTGGTAGATTGATTGGATTTTTAACAAGTAATTGTAAAACATATATAGGAACTGATCCTAGCGGTAAAACGTATGAAGGGTTGAGTAAATTAAATAAAGACCTAAATTTTTATGGTAAGAATGTTATACTTCATCAGTTAGGTTCAGAAGTATTTAAGCCAGAAAAAGAAACAATAGATTTGTGTTTTACATCACCGCCTTATTTTGATACTGAAAAGTATAGTGAAGAGGAAACACAGTCATATAAAAAATTTCCAACTCCTCATTTATGGGTAGAAGGATTTTTAAAACAAACTATGGCAAATTGTCATATTGGATTAAAAAAAGATGGGAGAATGTTATTGAATATAGCTAATACTCCTAAACATAAAGATATAGAAAGTGAAACAATAAGGGTAGCAGATGAAGTGGGATTTACATTGAAAAAAACAATAAAATTGGCACTCTCATCTATCGCAGGAAAGGGTATTAAGTATGAGCCAATATTCATTTTTGAGAAAAAAAACTAAAGAAAAATTGATGAAAAAATTTTCTAAAGAACCTAAAATTTTTTACGGTATATATCCTATTTATTCTTACACTTAACAACAGAAATCGTTTTAGAAATGAGCAAATTATTTACCGAAAGAATACCGTTTAAACCATTTGAATACCCAGAATACTACACCGAAGGGTGGTTAAAGCAGATGCAGGCGTTTTGGTTACATACCGAAATTCCAATGCAGATGGATGTTAAGGATTGGAATGAAAATTTAACAAAAGAGGAAAAACATTTAGTTGGTAATATCTTATTAGGATTTGCTCAAACTGAATGTGCCGTAAGTGATTATTGGACAGGTATGGTTACTAAATGGTTTCCAAAGCATGAAATCAGACAGATGGCGATGGCTTTTGGTTCACAGGAAACCATTCACTCAATTGCATATTCATACCTAAATGAAACATTGGGATTGGATGATTTTGAAGGTTTCCTACACGATGAAGCAATGAAGGAGAGATTTGAATTACTAACTAACACTACCGCCGATTGGACACCTGATGATTTAAAAAAGAACAAAAAAGCAAGAGTTGAAGTTGGTAAAAGTTTAGCAATATTTTCGGCGTTTGCAGAAGGTGTAGCATTGTATTCATCATTTGCAGTTCTTTATAGTTTTCAAATGAGAAACCTATTAAAAGGAATTGGACAGCAAATGAAGTGGAGTGTTAGAGATGAATCACTTCACTCTAAGATGGGATGCCAGTTATTCAGACATATTTGTTCGGAATTTCCTGAATTATTAGATGATGCAAAAGAAGATATATATAAAGCTGCAAAACTTATCATAGAATTAGAACATAAATTTATTGATAAGATTTTTGAAATGGGTGATTTAGAAAACCTTAAAGCAACTGATTTAAAAGAGTTTATTACAAAAAGAGTAAATGAAAAATTAGTTGAATTAGGATATACTCAAACGAAAGGGTCTGAAGATTATTTTGAATATAACGAAAAAAAGGCATCACAATTAGATTGGTTTTACCATTTGGTTGGGGGGCTTACCCACACCGATTTCTTCGCAATGAGACCAACGGATTATTCAAAAGCGGGAGAAGGTGAAAATTGGGATGATATATTTTAAAAAGAACAATTTATAAGATTATGAAAAACTACGGCGAAGAATTAGGCTGGGAGGTGGACGTTGATTTTCCATCATGGGGTAATAATGAGATATATGTAAAAACCATATCAAAAACATATTTGCAGGCAGGTGAAAAGCCAAAAGATGCATATTGGAGAGTGGCTACTGCAGTAGCAAAAAGACTTGAGAAACCGCAATTAGCAACCAAATTCTTTGATTATATTTGGAAAGGTTGGTTGTGTTTAGCAACGCCTGTATTATCAAATACTGGTACTGATAGAGGTTTACCTATTTCATGCTTTGGTATTGATGTAGGTGATAGTATCTATGAGATTGGTTCTAAGAATTTAGAATTGATGTTATTAGCTAAGCATGGGGGTGGTGTTGGTATTGGTATCAATATGATTAGACCAGCGGGATCAAAAATCACCGGTAATGGAACTTCCGATGGAGTTGTTCCATTTGCTAAAATTTATGATTCGACAATTCTTGCAACAAATCAAGGTGCGGTAAGAAGAGGAGCGGCATCAGTAAACATTAAAATTGAACACAAAGATTTTGATGATTTTTTAGAGATTAGAGAACCAAAGGGGGACATAAATAGACAATCATTAAACTTACATCAATGTGTTGTTGTAAGTGATAAGTTTATGAAAAAATTGGAAGAGGGTGATCCAGAGGCAAGAAGAAAGTGGGGTAAGTTGTTGCAAAAAAGAAAAGCAACTGGAGAACCATATATTATGTATAAGGGAAATGTAAACAAGCAAAATCCGGAAATGTATAAGAAAAATGGATTAAAGGTTCACATGACTAATATATGCTCTGAAATCGTTTTACATACTGATGAGCAACATTCATTTGTATGTTGCCTTTCATCTCTAAACTTAGCAAAGTATGATGAGTGGAAAGATACTGATTTAGTATATACATCTACTATCTTTTTAGATGGTGTGTTGGAGGAATTTATTCAGAGAGCTAAGAATATGAAAGGATTTGAAAATTCAGTTCGTTCTGCAGAAAGAGGTAGAGCATTGGGATTGGGTGTATTAGGATGGCATACATATCTACAACAAAAGGGTATTCCATTTGAAGGATTACAAGCTCAATTTGAAACCCGTAAGATTTTCTCTCAGATGAAGATTGAATCGGAAAGAGCAAGTAGAGATTTAGCAGCGGAATACGGAGAACCTTTATGGTGTAGAGAAGCGGGTTTTAGGAATACTCATTTAAGAGCAGTTGCTCCAACTGTATCTAACTCTAAATTGAGTGGAAACGTAAGTAGTGGTATTGAGCCGTGGGCAGCGAATGTATTCACCGAGCAAACTGCTAAAGGAACGTTCATTAGAAAAAATCCTGAATTGGAAAGAGTATTAAGAAAAATTGGTAAGAACAATAAAGAAGTTTGGGATCAAATCTTAGCAGATGGTGGTTCGGTGCAAGGTTTAGAATTCTTAGATGAGTGGTGTTTTGTAGATGGGAAATTAGTTGAATGCGTAGAAGTTAAAGGAGAGGCAAAGCATAAATGTAATTCAGTTAAGGATGTATTCAAAACATTCAAAGAAATTAACCAATTAGATTTAGTAAGACAGGCCGGTGTAAGACAACAATATATTGACCAGGCAGTTTCATTAAATTTAGCATTCCCCGCTACAGCTGAACCAAAGTGGATTAATCAGGTTCATTTGGAAGCATGGAAACAAGGTGTGAAAACACTTTACTATATGAGAACTGAATCGGTGTTAAGAGGTGATATCGCAGCAAAAGCTATGGATCCAGAATGTGTAAACTGTGAAGGTTAAAAATAATAAAAGAAAATAATATGATTACTGTAAAAAAATTTAGTGCAAGTTGGTGTGGCCCTTGCAAAGCATTGAAACCAATTTTTGAAGAAGTTAAAGGTGGATATTCAAATGTAAAATTTGAAGATGTTGATGTGGATGAACAATTTGAATTAGCATCACAATACGGAGTTCGTTCAGTCCCAACCGTAATAATAGAAAAGAACGGCGTTGAAGTTGGAAGATTTACCGGACTTCAATCAAAATTAGCATATACTAATGCCATTAATGAAAATCTCTAATTAAGTTGGAGATTTTAAAAATTATTAGTATATTTGTTAATTAAGCGTTACAATGTATCAAAATATTTACTACCAAAGAAATACTAATACTATTCATATATGGGATGATGTAAAGGGTTATTTTACAATGCCGTATCAACGATACGCATTTAAACCCGCTCTCAATGGAGAATGGACATCAATTTATGGAGATAGACTCACAAAGGTATTTAAGTATGAGAAGGATGATTCTTCTTTATTTGAATCCGATGTGCCTGAGGTAACGAGAGTTTTAGTAGATTTATATACCAATTCTGATTTACCCTCCGATGGCCATAAAGTTTTAACATTCGATATTGAGGTTGAAATGAATTCTGGTCTACCTGATACCGAAAAGGCGGAAAATGAAATTACCTCAATAGCTGTACATGATTCAGTTGAAGATTTTTATTATGTATTAATTTTAGATAAAAATCGAACAATTAAACCTTCTAAATCTGGAAATAGACTAGTAGCTCCATTCGATACTGAAAAGGAGATGCTTAGTAAGTTTTTAGATATCTATGAATCGGTATCCCCTACAATTATAACCGGTTGGAACATTGATTTTTTTGACGTTCCATATCTATTTAATCGATTAAAAAATATTTTGGGTGAAAGGCAAGCTAAGAGATTGTCTCCGATTAGAGAAGTGTTCTTTTCACCTTATAGAAAAAAATGGTTTATCGGAGGAGTATCTGCATTAGATTATTTAGTACTCTATAAGGAATATAACTATACTGAATTAGATAATTACCGATTAGATACCGTTGCTAAGATAGAACTGGGTAGGGGTAAAGTGGAGTACACTGGAAACTTGGATGAGTTATTTGAAAAAGATAAAGAAAAGTTTATTGAGTATAACTTAGAAGATGTTCGGCTAATTGTAGATATGGATAAGAAACTACAATTCATTGATTTGTGTAGAGGTATTGCACACGCCGGACACGTTGCCTACGAAGATGTTTTTTTCACCTCGCGTCCGTTAGAAGGGGCACTTCTTTGTTTCTTAAGACAAAGGGGGTTAGTAGCACCTAATAAGATGAAAAAGGAAGATTCCGATAGAATGATTGATTCTATGAGAGAAAGCGGTGGTATTGATGAAAGTGCTAAAGATGAAAAATTTATAGGTGCGTATGTTAAAGACCCGATTGTAGGAAAATATGATTGGGTATATGACTTGGATTTAACATCACTATATCCATCAATTATTATGACCTTAAATATTTCACCTGAAACCAAAATAGGAAAGGTGGATAATTGGGATATTCAGAGATATTTAAAAGGTGATGATGATTTTTATTCTATACAAGGTAAACAAATTTCAAAAGAAAAATTTAAACAATTTTTATTAGATAGTGGGTATTCAATTGCATCGAATGGAGTAATTTATCGAAATGATAAAGTTGGTTGTATCCCTGCAATATTAGATGAATGGTTTCAAAAAAGAGTTGAATTCCGAAAGTTAGAAAAACAATTCGGTGAAGCTGGTGATAAAGAAAAATATGCATTCTATAAGAAACGTCAGCTAGTACAAAAGATTCTTCTAAACTCACTTTATGGGGTATTGGGATTACCATCATTTAGATTCTATGATATTGATAATGCAGAAGCAGTAACAATTACTGGTCAAACGGTAATTAAATCAACTGCTGACATGACGAATATAAAATATAATAAGGAGTTGGGCACACAAAATGCGGATTATAACATCTACATTGATACTGATTCAGTATTTTTTTCAGCAGTTCCACTTTTAGATCATCGACATCCGAATTGGAAACAATTAGAGGATAGTGAAGTTGCCAAATTAGTAGATGGTATAGCAGGTGAAACGCAAGACTATCTTAACAATTTCTATAATATGTTATCCGAAAAAATGATAAATGTTCCAAAGGATAAACATCGTTTTCAGATTAAAAAAGAATTTGTTGCAAGAGCAGGGTTATGGATTGCAAAGAAACGATATGCGCAATGGATTATTGCTGAAAATGGTGTACCAGTAGATAGGTTAGACGTGAAAGGTTTAGATGTAGTTCGCTCATCTTTTCCTGGAGCATTCAAAGTGTTTATGAAACAAACATTAATTGATATCCTAAGAGGTGAACCAAAAGAAGTAATGGATGAGAAAATTATGACATTCAAATCATCATTACCATTAATTGGATTTTATGATATTGCAAAAAGTAGTTCAGTAAAAGAGCTTTCAAAATATACTCCCGCAAAAGGTGCGATGTTCCAATTCCTTAAAGGAACTCCCGCGCATGTTAAAGCTGCTTGGACTTACAATCAATTGTTGAAGCACTTTAACTGTGGGTTTAAATATTCACCTATGAGAAACGGTGATAAAATGAAATGGGTATATCTAAAACAAAATCCATTGGGGTTAGAAACTATCGCTTTTAAAGGAGCGGATGACCCAGAAGAAGTAGAATCTTTCATCAAAAATTACATTGATTATGATAAGATTTTTGAAAGTGAAATGCAAAATAAATTAGAAGATTTTTATAAGGCTTTGGGTTGGGGCAATTTACAATTGAAAATTACAAAATCGGATAAATTTTTCTCCTTTTAATTTGGAAAATCGAAATAAAACACATATATTTACAAAAATAAAAAAATAAAAATTAAAACAAAAATTATGGACAAAAATCGTTTAAGCCGCTTTATCTCAAAGTATAATTTGGCAGGTTTGGTTGAATCAGTTTCTTGGAAAGCAGAAAACAAAACATTAACAACTCGTTTTATCTCTGATGATAAAACTGTATTAGGTTCAGTTAGTGTAATTGATTTTGATTTCGAAGACTCTACTGTTGGTGTTTATAACACAAACACTTTAAAAAGTTTATTAGGTGTATTGGGTAATGATGTAAACATTTCATTAAAAAGAATTGATGAAAAACCAATTTCATTATCTTTAACATCCGATTCTACAACTATTCAATATCAGTTGGCAGATTTAGCTGTTATTCCAAATGTACCAGATTTGAAACAATTACCTGAATTCGGTATCAGTATTGATATGGATGGTAATTTTATTGAAAAGTTTATCAAAGCTAAATCAGCATTGAGTGATATCGATAACTTTACTGTTTTAACTGAAAAGGGTAAATTAAAAATTGTTATTGGTTATTCTAATATCAACACTAATAGAGTTGAATTAGTAGTTAATGATAATTTTGATGGAGATGTAAAACCAATTTCATTCTCTGCAAAATATTTTAAAGAAATTCTTTCTGCTAACAAAGAGGCTAACAAAGCAACTTTGAAAGTATCAAAAGAAGGATTAGCGAATGTAGATTTCTCTGTTGATGGATTTACTTCATCTTATTTCTTAGTAGAAGTACAATTATCATAATATTAAACAATTCAAAGTATGAGTTTTTTTGAACAACAAGAAGAACAAGTTCACTCACTTTGGGTTGAGAAATATAGACCTACAAAGTTAGATGACTATGTGGGTAATGAGAATCTCAAAGCAAAAGTAAAGGGGTATATCGAAAGCGGTGATATACCTCACTTACTTTTTTTTGGTAAAGCAGGAACAGGTAAAACAACTCTTGCCAAACTAATTGTAAAGAACATTGAATGTGATGTAATGGTAATCAATGCATCAGATGAAAACAATGTGGATACAGTTCGCAATAAAGTGAAAAACTTTGCAAGTGGTGTGGGGTTCAAACCATATAAGGTTATTATCTTAGATGAGTTTGATTATATGACACCAAATGCACAGGCATTATTGAGAAACTTAATGGAAACATTTAGTAAACATTGCCGTTTTATTTTGACGTGTAATTACATAGAGAAAATCATTCTTCCAATTCAAAGTCGTTGTCAATCGTTTCAAATTGTACCTCCTACAAAAAAAGATGTTGCAGTTCAGATTGCAAAAATCTTAAAAGAAGAGGATATACAATTTAATCCAGCTGATTTAGTTCCTATTGTAGATGGATATTATCCAGATATTCGTAAGATTATCAACACTTGCCAATTAGCGTGTGTTAATGGTGTATTGAAAACTGAAAGTGCTACAATCGTAGATTCTGATTTCAGATTAAAATTAGTTGAGATACTTAAATCAAAGGATGAAGTAAGAAACAAATTTATGACCATTCGTCAATTAGTGGCAGATAATCGTATTTCAGATTTTACTGATGTTTATTCTTTTTTATATGATAAGTTGGATGATTATGCTAAAGGTAATACTGCGAATGTTATTATCACATTGGCAGAAGGAACTTCAAAAGATGCATTGGTAGTTGATAAAGAAATTACTTTTATGGCAACTATTATCTCAATCCTTCAACTTCTTAAATAGTGAATGATTTACTTGTATATGTTTTTATAGTAATCTCTCAATTAGCATTAGCAGTTTTTAAGGTTTTAGAAATAAAATGGGTAGTTGAAACTAATATAACCAAATCGGTTATATTATTTAATGTGCAAATATTACTTTGGATAGCATCTACTGCGTGGTCGGTAGATAGTTTTTTAAAAGGTGATTGGATTACAATTGTACTATTTCTTTTATCGGGTTCAATAGGTAAGATAATTATCTTAAAATATTTTAAGAAAAAAGAACAATTTTAATGTGTGGTATAATCGGTGGTAATTGGTTTAATTCAAATGAACAAACAAATACCTATTTACAAAAAATAATCCATAGAGGAAGAGATGCTTCCGGTATTGAAGGAATAGAAAATTTTTTTATTGGGCATAATCGCCTTTCTATACAAGACCTTTCGGATAACGCAAATCAACCGATGTGGAATGAAGATAAAACTGTTTGCATTATCTACAACGGAGAATTATGGGATAGTGCATATACTCAAACATTAAGAGATAGTATAACAATTCCATTCACCACTAAATCGGATACTGAAGTAATCCTTAACGCTTATTTAGATTATGGTGTAGGTTCATTTGGTGAGTTAGATGGGATGTTTTCTTTTTGTATAGTAGATACTAGAATTAATACAGCTTTTATTGTAAGAGATTATATTGGTGAATTACCCCTATGGTACGCAATTGATAATGATGGTAAATTAGTATTTTGCTCAGAAAAAAAAGGCCTTCCATTAGCAGATTTATATGAAACTCAGGTTAAAGCAATTTATCCTGGTACTTTTTTATCATACAATTATCAGACATTAGAACATCAAACCGTAACTTACTACAAACTTCCAAACGAAATCATTAATGATGATAGGGATACTATTGTTAAAAATATTAGAGAAAAATTAGAAGAGGCAGTAAGAGTAAAAATGGTATCCGATGTTCCCATTTGTACCATTCTCAGCGGTGGAATTGATTCAGTAATCACAACTTATATACTTTCTCGTATCAAACCCGATATTGAGGCATTTGTAGTTTCAATGGGAGATGGCGATACAAAGAATGATGATATAAAATATGCTAGAATTGCAGCTAAAGAATTCGGAGTTAAACTACATGAAATAATTCTAACCGAAAAAGATGTAGAAGATGCAATTAATGAAACACTTTATGTAATTGAGCAAAGTAGATGGCAAAATGTAGGTTCGGCAATTGCACAAATAGCACTTTCTAAAAAAATAAATGAGTTAGGATTTAAAGTTGTGTTTAGTGGAGACCTTTCTGATGAGATTTGGGGAAGTTATGGTCATATTCAAGCGTTTCATTGGAGACCGGAAGATTATGATAAAGCAAGAAGAAAGTTAGTAGAGGATGTTCATAAAACAAACTTTCTTACAACTAATCAATCTATTATGTGGGGTGGAACCGTAGAAGTGCGAACTCCTTATAGCTGGAGACCATTTGTAGAATATACATTGAACATACCACCACTATATCAAAAAGAAAATGGACACATGAAACCTTTATTGAGAGCAGCGTTTAAAGGTGAAATATCAGATGAGTTATTATATAGACCTAAAGTGTATTTCGCCAAAGGTTGTAGAACAGGTGATATGCTGGAACTCCGAAAAGACATTTTGAAATCTCAATTAAAATCATTATATTCGTATAAGAATGACATACTACTTAATAAATTTTTCTCAATAAATGGTTAGAATACTTAATATACAAAATGATGGCGATGAAATGGAATCCGCTATCAGAGAAGCAATGGAGATAATTGATTTATATCCAAAAGTATTTCCTCATTTAACTGGGCAAGGATTTAAGTTAAAAAAATATTTTAGCAAACCTAACGGAGGA
>Ga0172367_10001352_pt1 | contig 35882 bp, 61 predicted proteins | sample Lak10m_FD_114542 | JGI IMG/M metagenome (GOLD analysis project Ga0172367, IMG submission 114542) | Freshwater microbial communities from Kabuno Bay, South-Kivu, Congo - kab_022012_10m | ecosystem: Environmental > Aquatic > Freshwater > Lake | place: Democratic Republic of the Congo: South-Kivu... | reverse complement strand
TAAGTATTCAATACTAGTATTACCTTTAAGAAAATATAACAATTCTGTTACTATGCCTTTGAAATACATTTTCTTTGTTGTGAGTAGAGGAAACCCTTCTGACATCTTGTGTCTAATTTGTCTCCCAAAGACAGAAATGGTTGACCCGTTCCTTGTTTCTTTTTTAACTCCGTTATCAAGTATATCTTGCAATAAGTTTGTGTAATCCTTGTCTATATTATTCATAATTTTTAATTTTTATATCCCCAAATAAAACCACCAGCCGTCTCTTGTTTTCCTTTACACGCAGCACTAATGTTATATATTTTTAATTCTTTTTCGGCCTCACTAATTGATAACCATTCTTGTATTAACTCACCACCAATAGAAAATTGGTTAACTGGTTTCTTATGTTTAGATGGTCCAATACTTATACCTTTTTTTGTTTTAGAAATCTTATCTGAAAAACCTAATGGTTTAGGTTTTCTCATTTTTTCCTTAGATTCCTCACTATGTGTTCTACCTAATGATGAATTTTTAATTTTTTCTTTAGCCTCATCAGTATGTGACCAACCATCTTTAAGTTTCTTTTGTTGGTAGTCTGAAATCTTTTTTTTCCACTCAGCTTGTTTAATATCAGCAACGTCTTTTCCGTATTTATCAACCCAAATTTGATATCTACCCTTTTTAATTAAATCTGGTTGGTTTTGTTTATTATGATTAGAAAGTTTTTGTTTTTGTTCTTTTAACTTTTCGTTTGCGATATCAACACCAAATTTTTCAATCCAATAATTGTAAACACCTTGTTTAGCTATTTTAAAACCAGCTTCTCTATCACCCTCGGCACCACCTTTAGATATGTTGTAACCTATTTTTCTGTTAGTGCTATCCAACTCATTTATCCAATAAATTTCACGTTCATTTAATTCATCTTTATCTTTACAATTCTCTAAGATTTCCTTAACGAAGTTGTTCTTACCGTATTTTGTTATAGCTCTTTTAAGTGCTTTACCAGAACCTAGATAATCTGGGTCATTATTACTATCTTGACCAACATATATTTTTTTATTAATCAAATTTGTTGTTTTATATATAATCATATTTCAGTTTATATATAAATACTTTAAATATTTAAAAAGACCCAGTTCTATCTAGTTTTTTTAATAAATTATTTTACGTTCCAGTTCTATCACCTTTACGAGTACCATTTTCTAAAATGTCTTTTAATAATTCTTGATATCTTACGTCAATATTATTCATGAACAATTTCTGGTTTTTGATTTTTAACTTTCTCAAATGTTGAGATTTTATCTTTTAACCCAGCCAATGACGCTGTTGTAACGTTACCATTTTTAAGATAGTTACTGATAATATCACTCATGTTTTGTAACATTTCTTTTACAGCAACATCTGGTGTAACTTGTGGTTCTTCTTGGTCTTTTAGTTGTTCAACTTCTTTTAAGATTTCAGTAGTATCAACATTATCCAATTTATTAGTAGTATATTTTTTAATGTGTGTGTTCAATACTGAACCTTGACTATCAGCAGTTTCAAAACGCATGTAGTCAGTTTTTGCAACATCAGTGTATTTGTATTGTCCACCGTTGCTGAAAATAATTGTTAATTCGTTTGTTACAGTATTATATACTGATGCGCAAATGTTTGATGAAGAATAAATTGCTTTTATTACTCCTTCTTTTTCTTTTCTTTTTAGAATCATACTTCTTTATTTTATTTATTTTTGTTATGTGTTCTATACGAATTTATTTCATTTAAATGAAATATTTTTGAGGTTTGAATGATTTCATTCGATTCCCCGTTATACTCTTTTGTGGTGATAATCATGTGGTTACCAGTTATTACCATTCCAGCATCTTCAAATTCTACCTTTGATAATGATGGCATAACTACGTCATTAACAACTGTTTTAACCAATAATTCTACCCTTTCAAAGGTTGGTATCATATTTGGATTCATTATTTACTTTTTATACAAATATACTAATATTTATGTTAGAAGTCAATGTTGATTTAATAAATAATTTTTAGTAATATTGCTAAAAAAAAGTACATAAAATGGGTTATATGAATAGAGAGATTTATCCAAAAGTTAAGATAATCATGAATCAGTCAATAAAAGAGGCTAAAAACTTTGATGATTCAAAAGTTAGACCAGAACATATTATCTTATCTATTTTATCGGATGATGATAATGAATGCACGAAAGTGTTAAAAAAATTAAAAGTTGATACATCAGAATTATATGATAAACTTTCTGATTATGTTAGAAAAAGTGATTTAATACCTAGAGGTTATAATTCTGTTAAAAGAAGTTTACCTTTTTCTGATGAAACTAAAACAATTTTAAAAACACTAGACAAAGAGTGTGAAAAACTTAATGACAATATGATTGACACAACACACATCATGTTGGCTATATTAAATTCAAAACAACCCATTGTAGATTTCATGACGAATATCGGTGTTACATATCCAAAGTTTAAAAAAACTATGTTAGGTGAAAAACCAGATGATATTAAAAATGGGGCGTTAGATGATGATGGTGATGAAATGGAATCATTTAAAAAGAAACAAAAACCTAGTGACACAAAAAGTAAAACACCAGTGTTAGATAATTTCTGTAGGGATGTGTCTAAAGCAGTTGAAAGAGGTGAGATTGACCCAGTTGTTGGTAGAGAATCTGAAATAAAAAGAGTCTCTCAAATCTTATCTAGAAGAAAGAAAAACAATCCAGTTCTTATTGGTGAACCAGGTGTTGGTAAAGCACAACCACTAGATGCTAAGGTATTAACACCTAATGGGTGGACAACTATGGGTGAAATAAATATTGGTGATGAAGTATTAACACCAGAAGGTAAAACAACTAAAGTAATTGGTGTATATCCACAAGGTGAAAAAGATATTTATAGAATTAGTTTTAAAGACGGTAGAAGTACTGAAGCTTGTGGTGAACACCTATGGAAAGTTTATGGGGTACCAGTAGGTAAAGAAAGAAAAAAATCTTGGTCTATTATTAATACGCTAGATATAAAGGATAAATTAGAAAACACCAAATATAAATTAAAATTACCTTTGGTGTCTGAAAATATAACTAAAGATGAAAAATTAGATTATATTATCGACCCTTATTTAATGGGGTTATTATTAGGTGATGGTCATTTTGGTAAATATGAACTTTCACTCACTACCGATGATATAGAAATAGTTGAAAATGTTAAGGAAATAATTGGGTTAGATTATAAATTAGCTATAAATGGTAATGGTGTAAAAACAAACACGTTTAAAATTAATATATCTGAAGATATATTAAATGAAAAAAGAACTAGATATTATAAAAATGATAGAATCCACCCATTGTTGGAAGAAACTGATTTATTGCATTTAACCGAAACAAAATCAAATAATAAATTTATCCCAGAAAAATATAAAAACGGCTCGTTAAGTCAAAAAATATCCTTAATACAAGGGTTAATGGATTCTGATGGAACTGTTACCAAAACTGGTACATTACAATATTCTAGCGTTAGCTATAAGTTAATTAAAGATATGCAAGAATTAATTTGGTCTATTGGTGGTGTTGCAAGTATAAGTAAAAAACAAACCTCTTACACATATAAAGGTGTTAAAAAATTAGGTCAAGTTTCCTATGTTTTATCTATTAGATATCACTCACCCAAAAATTTATTCTTATTAGAGAGGAAAAAAGAAAAAATACCAACTAATTACCAATATTCTAAAACACTTAAAAATAACATTGTTAATATAGAGTTAATTGGTAAAAAAGAGGCTAAATGTATAATGATTGAAGACGATAATCATTTATACGTTACAGACAATTATATTGTAACACATAATACTTCTATTGTTGAAGGGTTGGCACAACTTATTAAAGATGGAAACGCACCAAGAACACTTATCAATAAAAGAATTTTTAGTTTGGATTTAGCTTCAATTGTTGCTGGTACAAAATACCGTGGTCAATTTGAAGAGAGAATGAAAGCGATATTAGAAGAATGTAAAGCTAACCCAGATGTTGTATTATTCATAGATGAGTTACACACTATTGTAGGTGCTGGTAACGCTTCTGGTTCGTTAGACGCATCCAATATCTTCAAACCAGCTTTGGCTAGGGGTGAATTGCAAGTAATAGGTGCTACAACGTTAGATGAATATCGTGAGAATATTGAGAAAGATGGTGCATTGACTAGACGTTTCCAACAAGTACTTGTTGAAGAACCAACATTAGAGGAAACAAAAATCATCCTAAACAACATCAAAGAAAAATACGAAAAACACCACAAAGTAAAATATACTGATGAAGCCATTGAAGAATGTGTTAAACTATCCGCTAGATACATTATGGATAGAAGTATGCCAGATAAAGCCATTGATGTTTTGGATGAAGCTGGTGCGACAACAAATGTTGGTGTTGAAAAACCAGACAATATTAAAGAATTAGAAGCTAAAAGAAACGAGATAAACGAAAAGAAAAAAGAAGTTGTCTTAAAACAAAAATATGAGGAAGCAGCTAAACTTCGTGATGAAGAGAAAAAAGTTACCGAAGATTTAGAAAAAGCAATGTCTGATTGGCAAGCCAAATTAGATAAAAAAGTAACAGAGGTTGGTATTGAAATCATCTCTGAAGTAGTATCTATGATGACTGGTATCCCATTAACAAAGATATCAACACAAGAAAGCAAAAGATTAATGAACCTAGACAAAGAATTGATGGGTAAAGTAATCGGACAAGACGATGCTGTAACAAAAGTTATCAAAGCGATAAAAAGAAACCGAATTGGAATCAAAGATAAAAATAAACCAGTTGGTTCATTTATCTTCTTAGGTCCAACTGGTGTTGGTAAGACATTATTAGCTAAACTTTTGGCTGAACAAGTTTATGGTGACCCAGAATCTCTTGTTAGAATTGACATGTCAGAATACATGGAGAAACATTCAGTATCAAGACTTGTTGGTCCACCTCCTGGTTATGTTGGTTATGACCAAGGTGGTCAGTTGACTGAAAAAGTTCGTAGAAAACCACATTGTGTTATTTTATTTGATGAAATTGAAAAAGCACACGAAGACGTATTCAACATACTTTTACAATTATTAGATGAAGGTCATTTAACTGATGGATTAGGTAGAAAAATTAATTTCAAAAACTCACTTATCATCATGACATCAAACATTGGCGTTAAAGAAGTTAATTCATTTGGTAAAACAATGGGGTTTGAAACAGCGGCATCAATTGTTGGTGAAGAAAACAGAGCTCGTTCAATTATTGAAAAAGCACTAAAGAAAAAATTCAAACCAGAGTTCTTAAACCGTATTGATGAAGCAATTATTTTTAGAGGTTTAACACAAGAAGATATACATAAAATTATTTACTTAGAAATTGAAAAACTAGAAGAAAGAGTGATTGAAATGGGTTATAAACTAAATGTAACCAAAGAAGCAATCGAGTTTTTAGGCAAACAAGGTTATGATGAGGCATATGGTGCCAGACCGTTAGCCAGAGCAATACAACATTATGTTGAAGACCCAGTTGCTGATGAAATTTTAAATGAAAATTTCAAAGAAGGTGAAACGATAGAGGTCGCATTTGACGAGAAAAAAGAAGAGCTGATTATCAAACAAGCAAAAACTAGAAAAACAAAATAAAATAAAACCCACAATTTTTTGTGGGTTTTTTTATATTTATAAGTATGAAACCGATAATAAAACAATTATTAAGAGAAAGACTTTTAACTAAAGATGATTTAGATATTAGAGAAGTTGCTGATTTTGTTAACTTCGCTAAAGACTTTATTGGTATTGATGATGATGTTAAAGTTGAATTAGCGTTTGAAAGAACTCCAGATTTAAGAACTACTGCTTATTACAACAATGGTGAAAAACGCTTAAAAGTATATGTTAAAAATAGAGCAATAGTTGACGTATGTAGGTCAATTGCTCATGAATTAGTTCATCATAAACAAAATGTTACTGGAGCATTTGATGGTGCTGAAGACCCAGGTGCAGATGGTAGTGAGTTTGAAAACGAAGCAAACGCAGTTGCTGGTATTATAATAAGAAAATGGGGTAGATTACACCCAGAAATTTACGATTAATATGGAAAACAAATTAAAAGGTGGTAAAGGTGATAAAATGACACCTAAAAAAATTGCTGATAAATTCGATGTCAAAGTAAAAGACGTTAAAAAACAAATTGAATATGGTACATGTGTTGAGTGTGAACATACCGATGATAAAGAAAAAGCAAAAGAAATAGCTACTGACCATGTTGCTGAATTTCCAGATTACTACAATAGAATACATAAAATGGAAAAAGAGGCTGAGAAATACTGGGGTAAAAAAGAAAAAACAAACGAATCTAAAACATTCATCAAAAAATTACTTAAAGAAAATTTAGAAAATCAAAATATTGAACAACAAGTACAAAGTGAATTACAAAGATTAGGTTTAGACACTAATACGCAAGTTTATTTTAATGGACAACCAATAACATGTAGCAGAGAAAAAGTCGGTGAAGTAAACGAAGGGTTTAAAAATATCATAGCAAAAGCTTTTGTTGTCTGTTCAATAGCAGCTGGTGCTGTATCATGTCAAAAAGCCGACACTGAAGTTATGTACAAATATGTTTATGATGATGCTGGAAGTATAGAATATTCAAATAATAACGCACAGAATGTTAGAAATTCATGTTTGGTACCTTACGACCATGTATTATCACCAGAAGAAATCAGAGCTGAACAAGATAGGTTAGCAAATAAATATGCTACTGACTCTTATAAACAAACCCAAGTAATGAACGATACGTTGGTTCCAGTAAATGCGCCAACACCAAAATCACCAGATATTAATTATTCAAAATAAAAAAAGGAGGATTAATCCTCCTTTTTTGTTTCACCTATAAACTCATAACTGAAACATAACCTTTTATTATCATATACATGATTTTTATATGTGTTTGAATCAGTAACATCTTTTCTTATTTTTTTGTTTTTACTTGTCGGTTTCCATAATGGTGAATTTTCATAAAAACTACCCAATCTAGGGTGAGCTGTTCTTGAAAAATATCTATAACCTTGGTCTATATGATGTTGAGCAATCGCTGTTGAGAATCTCACACCAATCCCCATACCTTGAAAATCTGGTAACACAACATTGCGGTGACCTCTCCATGCATTTTTAAGTGTTCCACTAGGTAACGTAATAGATGCGAAGAAAGATACAACTTGGTCATCCCAAACTCCAATATAACACCTAGCTGCTTTATTAACATTACCATTTAAATAATGATGGTCTTTAAACATTCCCCAACTATCATTTGTTGTGCGATATATTTTGAGATTGATTTCTGGTCGGACAAAAAAAAACCGTCCAGCAGTTCTCCCGTGTCCGTGTTAATAACCCAATCTGGTTCCAGCCAATCGACAATATCCATATGGCACGTTGATATTACGATGTTCTCTAAATTGTTATTATTAACATACCTAGATAAAGCCACAGAAGCCGCTTTAGCGACATTTCTATCAACGACTGAGGTATACTCATCAATCACAGCATTTGATTTAATCTTACGGGCTAAATCAGCTCTAAATTTTTCACCATTGGATAACACATGATAGGGTTTATACCATGAAGGTATAGAATTGAACCCAACTGAACTTAATCGGTTGATTCCATCTTCTGGGTTATCAAAATGTGATATTACTGATTTATTTGGATTCCATTCTGGTTGTTCTTCAACACCAAAATGTTTTAATAATGTTGATTTACCAGAACCACTGGAACCAACGATAACACCTATCTTAAAATTTTTTGGTAATTTCTTAGGGAGCTTCCACGGATAAAAGGTTGAAATACCGTCAAACCTACAATCAAAAGCAGTTTCACTTGCTTCAATAAATTCATCTCGTTCAACTGTTGATGTTAATGGTGTTTTCTCTCTTTGTAATTTTTCTATTACTGCATTCATAAAACTTTTTATTATAAATATTAGTCAAATAATAAAAAGTTATGAAAATAAAATAGCTAGAGAAATAATTTATTTCTCCAGCCATAGTATTTTTTTTGAGGTAAAAGTTATTACTTTTTACCTTCTGTTAATGTCTTGAATTTTGCTTCTAAAGCAGCGATTTTGCTTTCTAAAACAGCTGTTTTTTGGTTTTGTTTTTTAGCTTGTTCGTTAATCCACTCTTGTTTCTTAACTGCAACTGCTTCATTAACGATGTTATCAATTAAATCTACTAAATCAGATTCTTTGATTTTAACTGTTTTTTTTGCAACTGGTTTTACGTTTGACATATTTCTAAGGTTTAATTAAATCTTATTTTCTATATAAATATATAGCAATATATAAAAAAACCAAAAATAGAAAATTAATTTGTTAATAAAACCACTTCAAACAAATGTAACAAAACATATCTGTCAAATTTTTTTCTAAAAGAAAAATATTGAACAGCTTCCTCGAAACTTTCAGCAACTGTTGTTGTTATAATTTCACCAGATTTACCCTTTAATCCATATTTCTTTGCCATACCTAATCTTTATTTATAAATATACAAATAAACTTTCAAAACATCAAGTTGACTTAACATTTTTTATCGGCAGCTGATGATGCAGCCCAAGCGTCTGTTATTTTAATTTACAGTTTTCAAAATGCCAACGTTTACCGTTTCCAGCGTCAACCATTTTTTTACAATACGGACATTCAATTTGTGGTTGTTTTAAACCTTTATTCCAACTGACTTGAACACCTTTCTTACCTTTATTCCATGGCTCTTTACCTTTACTTTTATGTTCATTTTCTGTATAATGTTTTTTTAATGTTTCAGAGATTTTATTTTTTTGTTCATCAGTTTTCGGACCAGTTGAAACACCTTTATTCCAACTGACTTGAACACCTTTCTTACCTTTATTCCATGGCTCTTTACCTTTAGTTTTTGATATTATTTCACCACTATCGTATTTTTTCTTTAATGTTTGAGAAATTTTATTTTTTTGTTCGTCAGTAGCAATATAAGGTGCTGTTGCCCTAGGGACTAATTTACCACTAGCGTATTTTTCTTTTAACGTTTCAGATATTTTCTTTTTAGATAAATCTGATAATATACCAGTACTTTGTCCTCCAGTTTTAAGATTATAATTAGTTTTATCTTTTACCCATTCTTCATTAACTAATAATTTTTCTTTTTCTATTAATTCATCATATGATGAACAAAATTCTAATATTTCTCTTTTAAAATTGTCTTTACCATATTTTTTAACTGCACGTAAAAAATGTAAACCACTACCTATATAACCATCATCAATGTTTTCAGTTTGATGAATACCTATATAGGTTTTGTTGTTTACTAAATTTGTTGTTTTATAAATAAAATATTTCATAAGTTTTTTATTTATAAATATGCGGCAACTTCTGCAAAGGATAAATCTTAGCAAAATTTATCTGCTCCATTGCTGGCAGCAAATGCGTCTGGTTTTACTTTAAACTCATAACCCATACCTAAAATATAACCAACAGCTTGTTGTAGAGCTTTGTTTGATTCATGGTTAGGGTCTGGGTTTATATCAGCGTGTATTTCTAATGGTATTTCATATAAATCTAACAACGGTGCTAATTCATAAGCTACCTCTACTGATTTACCAACTTCAAAAACCATTCTTTCGTTTACTAATTCTTTGTTAGTTTGTTTAAAACCATGGTAATAAGTTGATGATATGATTAGACCACCACGACCTACAATAACACCACCTAAATCTTCAGATGTTTTGATAAGGATAACAGTAGCAAATTTATATGTTCCTTTTTCAGCTTTTTGAGAATCAGTACCTATGGATACTCTTAATGAATAACCTTTTGCTAATTCTTCTTCAATAACTTTTTCCATATATTCTAATATTGGTTCATCGATAACTTTGTCATTTCTTTTCCATTTCATAATACAACTTTTTTAATAATAAAAAGGCCTCAACTGAGGCCCTTATCTTTAAATCAGAGTTGTTGGTAACAACTCTTTTAATCTTTGATAATTTTTGGACCCTATATCAGATTCTTTAACGGCAATTCTATGTAAAGACCCACCGTTGCTTTTATCTAAATATTTAATCTCTTCTGGAAACTCTGTAATTGGGTTTCCAATTAAATTTAAAAAGGTAAGTTTTGTCAACCCACCAATTTCTTTTGGTAAACTAGCTATTCTGTTTTCCGTCAATACAAGCATTTCTAAATTTTTAAGTTTACCTATTGACGAGTGTAAATCGACCATTTTAGCGTTACATATAATTAATTGGTCTAATTTTTTAAACTTACTAATATCTGGTAGTCTAGGTATTTCTCTTGTCATGAATCTAATCGTAGGTGTTTCCTCATCAATCAACTCAAACAAACTTTCGGCAAACCCAAATTTAATTAAGAAATCCAAATAGTTATTGTTTTCGATTCCTTTTTTATAACCTTTTGCCATCGTTATCAATTCCTCATAAAAGAAATTAGATATACCCTCACTTTCCATCAATACGTTTTCAAATATACTAACGTTCTGTCCGTTATGTCTATCTTTTAACTGATTTGTTTCAAAATGTATTTGAAATAATTCACTAGTTTTACCTTCAAAGAACGAATTTGGTACAATCACATAGATATTAGAATAATTACCGTTAGGTTTTCTATAATTCTCTGTGTAATTTTTAAACATACCATTTCCTTTTCTAGCAGTACACCAGTTTGCATAACTATCAAAAGCTACGTTTGCTTCTGTTGTCTTAGGAATAAAAAGTGTGAACTTTCTATCTCTAACTGGTATTTCCGCTTGTCCTATTTCCACAAATTTTAACAACGTTTTCTCCAAAGCACTTGGTGTTTTTTCAATAAACGGGTCGACAGCATCAAACAATTGAGATAAAGATTTATATTGGTTGATATCAGTTGGGTCGGTCACATCTTTTAAAATGTAACTACCTTTACACAACTCTTTAAACTTTCTCTTTCTTTTGTTGTCTTCAAAAATACTCAAATATTTGTTTGCTTGTGGTAAATCTTCCATTACCAAACGTATTGCCATTTGATAACTACCATTATTTTTTTCGTCAGTATCTTTAATCAAACGAACAAATAAGTTCATCATCCACTGGATATACATTTTATTATCTGTTGGGTCAGCACTAATCATATCTGAATAAACACTTGAACAAACACTTACTTTTTTTATTTTTCTCTGTTTTTCATTAATTTTTTCAGACAATATACCTAACACTTCATTGTTGTTAGACGAAATCAATCTAGGGTTGTACCCATCCTCCACCAATGATTTTAATTTATCTTCAACAGCTGTTTTGTTTTCTTCATCACATTCAAAAACATCAAACAATTCAGCCAAAAACGTTAATCTATCTTTTATATTTGCCACCTCCATAAATTTTTATGTAAAAATACAATTAATTTATGATTGTATCAATAGATTATTGAAAAAATCTACCGAAAAAATCCTCATCAATGTATTCTTCTACTCTCCTTTTTAAAAACCAAATTAAACCGTCAACATTTTCACTCTCTCTATTTATGATATCCATCAAAATAATGTTTGGGTCTTCACCATCTGTTACTCTATATTTTATCTCTTCCATAAAATCTTTTTTTGTGCTTTCAGTTAAAACTTCCACGATTAAATTATATGTTTCCCATCTGGCTTTTCTCTCTTCATCTAATCCTTTAAATAAATTTATTATGTGACTATTATACGCTTTGTCTAAATTTGTTCTTCTATTACCACCAGATTTGAATAATATGTTTTTTGTGTTCATGATACATACTTTTTAATTAAATCTTATTTATCTATAAATATCTTCAAGACACCAATAACACTAGAAATTAAAATTCTTTTTAAAACATAAATGTGTTGATTATAAGGGTTTTAAAGCTAATTATTTGAAAAACAGTATAGTTATTTTTATGTTAAAAATTTCTTATTTTATTATACAATCTTTCTAACTCTGGGGTTCTAAATTGCATGGTCTCTAAGATTTCTATACAGACTTCATTTGGGTCTAAATTTTCGGTTAATTTATATTGAAGTTCTTTAACTTTAAGCATATCTTTAAGACTATTTTTTAATTCTAAAATTACTTGATTGTACGTAACCCACGCTCGTTTATGATTCATGTCACCAACAATAAGAATTTCTATGAGCTTATTTTCATATTCATGCTCAAGCAACGTGTTGAACTCCCCATAGTTCTCCCTCAACACACGTCTTATTTTGGTTTTTAAATTCATTTAATGCATGCTTACATTCTTTGTTAATTGATAGTCTTCAGATATTTTATTCCCCATCCAATCTCTAATCACTTGTTTAGTGAACTCTTCACCCATATTAAATTTGGATTTCATATATTCATATAAATCTTTTGGTGAAATGATTTCCTCATCTAATTTAATCATCACCATAGGTTTTTCAAAATATTCACCACCTTCACGCACAAAACGCTGTACTGGCTCGTATGATTTATCTAAAAACTCTTTCATAGTCTTAACCATGCTACTATGAGCTGTAGATTCAGTGATAGATGTCAATCTATCAAACTGTGTTTTTGTTATTATAAGTTTTTTCCCCATATCTATAAATATCATTATACCATAAAAAAAGGCCCTTATTAGGGGCCTTATTTTTAGTTTTCTAGTAATTCGTTTATAATTTTCTGGAATTCTTCTTTTCCTTTATACCCCACGATTCTCCTATCCTTCAATTCTACCCCGTCTTTGAAAAACATGACCGTTGGAACACCTCTTACACCGTATTTTACCGCTACATCGGTAGACTCATCTACGTTAATCTTACCAATAGTAATGTTGTTCTGTTTATTGTCTTCATAAAGCGAATCAATAACTGGTAATAACATTTTACATGGACCACACCATGGAGCCCAAAAATCTAATACCGTGATGCTTTTTTCTTTTAAAACATCTTCAAAGTTTTCTGTTGTAACTTCTGTTGCCATTTACTTAAATTTAATTTTTTGTTATAGTTATAAATATACAAAATGTATTCAAAAAATCAATGACTGATAGAACAATTATTACTAATTTTTTATTGAAAGAGTTTCCAGATGACCACCCAACAATCTATATCTACGTGTGTGGGCAGAAAAGGTCTGAAAAAACTGCAATAGATAAAATAATGAAACTAACCCATCAAATTTTTTGTCCACCATTGTCAGAATTTTTTGTGTTAGAAATTGTGAAAGAATTTTTATCCGAAAAGAAAACTCTATACAAACAAGGTCTAATCAAAGTTAAAAGTTATTATGATTAATTAAACGAAAACGGAAAAGACTTTTTGGTTAAATAAACACACTTCTCAAAATCTAAACACCTATCAGAAGCAAAAAATTCTTTTATGTATTTTACCGATGTATCCGTATCAAAATTATATATCAATCCTAACTCTAAAACAATCATCATAACTTCACCCATTTCTCTTTTATCTAATGGCGGTGTTTCCAATGATTTACTCATTGTCCTACAATAATTAACATATGTAGCAAAATTAGTTTTCTTAAATAATTCAAAACTAACTTCACAAATAGTCAAATAAACATAATTATCAAATTTTGTCATAACATTTTAACTTTTTTAAATACTTATTTATATAAAATTTTTAACACTATGGATGAACAATTACTAACAATCGATGATGAAATCGTAACAACTGAAGAAACAGTTGATGAATGGGATAATCACATAGGTGATAATGTTTCTTTTTAATGAACGAAATTGAAAACAATATGATGATGCGTTTTTTAAAACGAAACTATCCAGTTATTAGGATAAAAGATAAACAACGTTTTAAAAGAGCCATCGTATCTGACAATGGTGGTACTTATTTTTTAAGTGATGAACACTCACACATTGTTTTAAGAAACTACCTAATTCAAACCCTTAAAACAGTTTTCTACTGTGATGAAAACTCCAGTAGAACTGTTTTAAAGGAGTATCTAAACCTTTAATTACCATTCTTCTATCTTCTTTAGCGTTAATTGTGTCCAATATCTACAATTATATCCATCTATATTAGCATACATTTCTTGTATTTGCATAACAATAGTCTTTTCAGCATAGTTTAATATTTGACCGCTAAATGGTCTAGAACTACCACCCAAAAGTTGTTGTGTCATACCATAAACTGGGTCTTCTACAATTGCTTTGTTTTGATTAAAATAATAAACAGCGTAATGTTTAGTGGTATCACCATTTAACACAAACTTCCCATAGCCAGGAAATACACTAGGTCTATAAAATGAGTAAGTCGTTGAGTCTTTAATGATAGTTTCAATATCAAACATACTACCACCCCATCTCATACTAGAGATATTTTTTGTGGGGTCAAAATGATGATACATTGTTTTCTGACCAGTTTCTTTGTTATCAACAAACATAACCGCATCAATAATTTTAAATTTACCCCACTGTGTTATTTTTAACGTATCAAGTGTCTGTGGGGTCCCGATTCCGTTATTGGGTTGTATATTTTCTTTTTTACAAGAGGATAATACAAATAGTAAAAAAATAAAAATGTTGATAACTGATTTCATATTACTTGTTTTTGTTATCACAAATGTAATAATTAATTTCTAAATTATCAAATTTTTATAAAAAAAATTATAATGTAAACGTAATTACTTGTATTTCACTGGCAAAAAACCCAGATTCGTTACTACCACCTAATACTATCTCTATATCATCATTCACCGTTACAAGACCACTACCAGATTCATTTTCAACTTTTATAGCATTTTCCCAATCCAATTTAATGTTTATTGTTTCAGTTCTAATATCTTCATCATTTTCATTATCAGCATAATATTCAATTTCGGCCTCAATCACTTCTGGACCTTTTATATTATATAATGATATACCTCTTATACCCCAGCTTTTATATTCGACATCAATATCAAAACTAACTCTCATTTTTGTTGGTACGATATCGTTTATTTCGTATGGAAATTTAAAATCATTACCAGTGCTAAATGAAACATTCACTTGTGTATTGTAGGTGTCATCCATACCTTCAGAAAGATGTTTAAGTCTTTGTAATTGACCTTCAGTTATTTTAATCTTCATAATTCATTTTTAATATAAATATTCTTGATTTTGTTAAAATTTTTATTTATATTTAATCATGGCAAATTTAGACTTTAAAACAGATTTAAAACTAGGTAATGATGGTGAAGATATTATCATAAATTTCCTAAGTAAACGAGGTTGTAAATATATCGACTCAAACCACGATAACAAATATGATTTGAAAATGTTGAAAAACGGTGTTAAAACAACATATGAAATTAAAACAGATGTTAAATGCGCACCACTATTTGACACTGGAAATATATTTATAGAATATGAATCAAGAGGTAAAGCATCTGGCATTAGTGTTACTGAAGCTGATTGGTTTGTTACCCATTTCCTTTATTTAAAAGAAATATGGTTTATAAAATCTAGTAAATTAAAAGAGTTAATCAACAATAACAATTTCCCTACATTTAAAGATGCTGGTGATATTGGGAGCGCAACTCACGGATATTTAATAAATAGGAAACAATACAAAGAACATTTTCATGTCTACAAAATCTAAAAAGAAATTATTGGTCGAATTAATACCAACAACATGTCACTATTCAAACGTTAGAACAACAGTTAAAACTGAAGAATGGGATAAAATAAGAAAAATATCTTACGCTGCCGCTGGAAATAAATGCGAGATATGTGGTGATACTGGTAAAAACCAAGGTAAAAAACATAACGTTGAGTGTCACGAGATATGGGATTATGATGATGAAAACCATATTCAAAAACTAGTTGGACTAATTTCATTATGCCCTAACTGTCATATGACAAAACACATAGGTAGAGCAATAGCTATGGGTAATGAAAAAGTATGCTATATTCAACTAGCCAAAGTAAATAAATGGTCAATGGAACAAATACAGAAACATATCATTCAATCATTTGAGGTCCATAAAGAACGTTCTAAACATGAATGGGATTTAGATATTAGTTTATTGGAAAAAGAACCCTACAACATAAAATTAAAACCATTTAAAGAACGTATATTCGAGATAAAAAAGATAAAAAGAAAACCCAAGAAAAAGAAATTACCAACTGATAAAAAGAAAGAACACCCAAAAGCAAAAATTGCCAAAGTTCTTAAACCAAAATCAACTGGGACAAAAAGACCACCAAAAAATCAATAATGTATTAAACTCCAGTTACCTAAATTATCTTCAACTAAAGCGGTTTTAGATTCAACCCAATCACCAGAGTTCATATACTCAATCCCATCTATCGTTCTAATTTCTGCTTTATGTATATGACCACATATAACACCATCAAAATTTAAAGATTTTGAATGTGTGACCATATGGTTTTCAAAATCACCGATAAAGTTTGTTGCGCTTTTTACTGAATCTTTAATTTTTTTAGATAATGAAAAATATTCTTTACCTCTAAATGCTCGGTATTTGTTATACCATTTATTTATCCATAAAGTCAAATCATAACCAACTGAACCTATTTTTGCTAACCATTTCATTTGATTAACAAAAATGTCAAAGATATCCCCATGTAATATCAAATATTTCTTACCATTTAAACCATAAAAGTCCATTGTTTCAACAATGTTTATGTTCCCTAATGTCAAAGGAATAAAATCATGTAAAAAATCATCATGATTTCCTCTAACCCAAAAAACTTTTGTTTTATAAGACTTCTTCATTATTTTCCTAACACATCTCATGTGTTCTTCAGTCCATGAATTACCTCTTTTTAAAGCCCAGCCATCAATAATGTCACCGTTTAAAATTAATGTTTCACACTCTATTTCACTTAAAAATTTTGATATGTCTTCCGCTCTGCTGTAATTTGAACCCAAATGTAAATCAGATATAATGATAGTTCTATATTTCATGACCAATAACCAACGTCTTTTTTAAAATATTCTTTATTATTTTTGTTTAAAATATTTTTTGTAAAATACTTTATCATATTTAAAGTGCCTAGTTTTTTAAAACGTCTGTCATCAGTATATGTATAGTCATTAATTATTATATACTTAGACCTACTAATTTTTCTACTTAAAAAATAATCTTCACAATGTAATAACCCTTCATCAAAACCACCATTTTCAAAAAACAAATTTTTTCTTATCATCATATATGAACCAACAACAAATGGTTTGTCCAATTTAGATAAATAAAAAATAAAATTACATAACCCATATACCATTTTTATTTTAAAGTTGTTCTCAATATTTAATAAACAACCTAAAATATCGGCATCTTTTTTTAAAAACAATTTAAAAGAATCGTATATCAGCGTATGATTTTTAAAATACACATCAGAATCAATGAATAATAAAACATCACCATCGGCTTCAATAGCACCCAAATTTCTACCAACAGATGGTAAACCACCTTTTATTATTTTTAAATTAGGTAACCTATCGAAATATGATTTAATTATGTTTACTGTATTGTCAGTTGACTCAGCATCAGCAACAATTATCTCCACATTCTGAGGTAATTTTTGGTCAACTAAAGAATCTAATAACTTACCTATATATCTTTCTTCGTTCTTACAAGGTATAATAATTGATAACATTGCACTCATATCTATAAGTATTTTATGATAACTAATAACAATGTTAAATAATTGTCAACTTTAAATTACCTTCTGTTATTTTTCTCCATCAACTCTTTTAAGAATATTTCCATAGCTGAATGGTTATCCAACATGGTTTTGTATTTTTCAGTTCTGGACCCATCAACATCATCCCACGCAATATTGCAATTAGGGCATTGATAATAACCGTTTTGACCAGTAAAGTCATAATCACCATCTGATGGTTCAATATAAAGCAAATGACTGAACCTTCTAGGATTTTCTGGTGTCCAATTATATAATTTATAGGCTCTCTTTAGTAGTTCATCTTCATTAAGCATTGGAAATGATTGTTTTAAATATTCCATCGCATCACCTTTGTCCCATGAATAACGACACTCTGGACAGTTGCCACTAGCGTTTTCTTCAGTTATTTTATATTTTTCCACCATTCTCTATAATTTTATCTAAATTCTTTTTAACATACCATTTGCAAAAATCTAACACCGCTTCGTATATGGTTTCTTTCTTTGTTTCACCTCTGGCACCAGAAGCTACTTCAGCCCATGTACCACATTCATTGAACCACATTCTATGTACTTTACCGTTGGCAAATTTCTCAATCGTACTAAAATATCCCATATCCTCAATACAATCAACAGCATACATAAGCAAAGACCACTTTTCTTTAAAGTTTATTTCTTTATCATCATAACGCTCACCATCAACAATGTGCCATTTCTCATATGAGTGCAAATAATGTGTTTCATGAGTTTCTGGTTTACAAAACGCCAATATTAACGTTTGGTTCATTCTAAAATCCATGTCTGCTTTATAATCCTCCCAAGTTTTGATTTTGGTATCAAATTTTAAATCTAATGGTTTGGTTTTTCTATTTTTATGATAAGCGTCCCAATCTAAGATGCATTTTAAATCCATAATGTTTATTTTTTACAAATATACGCTTTATTTTCCAGAAATTAAATCCTTTAATAACAAAAATGGATATTTATAAATAAAAATTATTATGATAATATTCTTAACCGAAAATCAAAATATAGAAAATTATTCAGTTCCATCTACAAAACAAGCAATAGATGAGATAGATGATATTTCAAATAGTATTTCTGATAACATATCAAAAGAAGTTAAAATACCATCAGATGTGCTTAATAGTTTCGCTATTAAATCTGAACTTAACCCAAAAATTTGGGAAGGTAACAAACTTAAATCGGTAGTTAGAACAAAACTAATTAAAATAGCTAACGATTTCTTCAAAGAACTTAACTTACCAGAAAATGTTAAAATGGTAGACATTATCTTTACTGGTAGTCTTGCAAATTATAATTGGTCCAAATTCTCAGATATCGATTTACATATCGTATTAGATTTTGACACAATAAACGGTGACCAACAATTCAAAGAAGATTTCTTCCATGCTCAAAAATCACTTTGGAATCAAGCACACGACATCACAGTTTATGAATACCCAGTTGAATTATACGCACAAGATAGAACAGCTAAACTAGTAGCAACTGCTATCTACTCAGTTAAAAAAGACAAATGGGTGTTGGAACCAAAAAGAGAAGAATTTAAAGTTAACAAAAAGGTAATCAAACAAAAAGCTGATAGATTTATCGATAGACTTAAAGATATAAGAAAAGATTACCAAGAAGGAAACCTAGAATCAGTAGTTGATAAAGTTAAAACGCTTAAAGACAAAATCAAAAAATATAGAACTAGCGGTTTAGAAGATGGTGGGGAATACTCTATCGAAAATTTAGTTTTCAAAACACTTAGAAGAACACCATTTATGGATGTGCTAGATAGCTACAAAGCAAAAGCTTATGACAAACTAATGTCAGTAAAAGAAAACTACGAATTCAAACAATCAATAAAAGAATCACTTAGAACAATCACCGAAGCTAAAAACTCTACAAAAGACGATTTATACAGAACAATGTTTAAAGTGGCAAAAGCTAACGAACTATATGGTGGTGACCCATACTTCAACAATCCAAACGAAGGACAATGGGTTGGTGCAGCAGTGGTAAACATGCATGGTCATGTTAGAATTACTAGCTATAAACATGCCGCTGGCGATGTTAGAGCAATGGATTTAGGTGGTAGAGGTGAGTCAGCTTTTTATAAAGAATTTAAACTACATGCTAATAGAGGTATAGAACATCCAGATACTTATTCACCAAAAACTGGTGATGCTAAAACTAGAGGTGGTGTAGCACAAAGGTCAGAAAGAAGATTTAGAATGGAATTACCAGCTGGTATCGTTTCTTCAACTGGTGAAAGCTTTATCGATTTTACACTACCAGCACCAGGCTCTCCAGCCTCAGATACTGAAATAAAAGCATACATAATTTATGGTCAAGAAATAATCGATTTCGTTAAAAAGAATTTACCAGATTATGACGCTTATACAGCTCACGGTGATGCTGCTGATTTATCAAAAGAAAAAATGGCTGGTGACCCTAAACTAGAAAAACACAAACAAAGAAAAGATGCAATCATGGCCCTACAACAACACTTGGGTAGAAGACCATTAGAAGCAGAAATTCAAAAATATATTGAAACTGGTAACCTACCAGAAAAAGGTGGAACCAAAAGTCTATATGACCCAGAAGAACTTGCCAGAAGAGAAAAAGAAAGACAAGCTGCGTTGGATAGAATTAACAAAGCAAAAGCTAGAAGAGGAATATAAAAAAAGGGGTTTTAAAACCCCTTTTTTATTTTAGAATGGTAAATCACCTTGTTCGGCTATAAACAAGTCCAAATTGTTTGGTACACTAATAAATCTGTGTGACATTAACTCATATTTTTTCACATCTTTGTTGAACTCATCAATATACTCTTGTACTTCAGCATATAATTCTTTTGGGGCATCACAATTGCTATAACCCCTAAATTGAGCTATGTGCAATATTTTATCTTTTAATTCTTTATTTCGGTCCCATGGAATGCTAAATCTTAAATCCAACGTATAAGCACCAATAGAAAAAATAGCACAAGTACCACTGTTTACTTGTGGACTATATGTACCAACACAATGACTTTGCTTTTTACCCTCAGCTATCAAATCATGGTTTGATATCAAAATCTTATACCCACTGTATTTTGCAAAATCTAAATAAACCTCAGCGACATTCAACAAAGACAATGGTTCAAATTCCAGAATAACATCAATGTGTTTTTTATACAACTCATCATGGAACTGCTTAAATCGTTTCTCACCCCACGCACAATTAATTTTTTCATTAAATGATTGAGCAAATTTACATGTATCTTGTAATAAATGGTTTCTTAAAAATTCTGGTGTTAACTTATCTAAATTATAAAATAAATGATTGTATTTCTTCCAAAGATATCTAATATGATGCGCTTCAACACTTACTTCAGTTAAAACTTTTGCAACATTATGGTTAACACCAAATATGTGTTTAATCAACTTTTCTCTGTTAAATAATTTTTTCTTTAAAATAGTGGTTAATGTTATATGATGAGTCAAATCCAGTTCAAGAGCGTTTCTTATCCAACCAAATTTGGATAACAAATATTTTTGAACGTCACTGTGATAACAATAGTTCTTAAAGGTAAGAACAGTTAAAGGTTTGAAATGACCATTTATTTTTAAATAAAAAGATTTGGTAGCATGCTTGTAAATTATAATATAATCAGTCTTATCACGCCTATAAATTATATTATTCTTTGAAAAAGAAAGATTGTTAGTAAAATGAACTACCCTAAAATCTTTGTTGTCGTATTCATAAACATAAATACTAGATTCAACGAACAAACCGCTAGATTCATTTTCAAAGATAACTCTAGCTTTGTTTCTGTCCTTTTTGTAGATTTCAATTAACTTTTCTCTTTTGCTGCTTTTAGATTCGGCCAATTTAATACTTACAAAATCGGTCCGTTTGTTTTCATCTTTTTGTTTCATGTAATTAAATTTTTTACAAAATTAAAACTATTTTTCGGAATAACCAAATAATTTTCATTATTTTTTCCCAAAATGTCTAATATAAGTCATTAAACACCTATTTTTTAAAACATTCCATCTCTTTTTGTTGATTTTTATACCCAGCAATTTAGCCAATTCCAAACCCCTTTCCCATGCCTTGTATTCCTCTTCTATCGATGATACATAATACCCAATCCTTCTTCTATACTTGTTTGGTTTCACCGATTCAGCATAAGCAACCGTTGGCAAAACCTTCTTGTATTCAGACCAATCTTTCCTTAACTCATGATGACCCAATTCACGCAAAAACTCATACACTTGAAAATCAAACGCCTTGTCCTCTATCTTTATTGTGTTCGGTTTGTTTAACTCAATCCAATCAACTTGTGATGTGTTATCATAATTCATAATAACCTTAAAACCTTGTTCTTCAGCATATTGTATTAAAACTTTTATTGATTTTTGAAACTTACAAGACATATATAACCTTTACTATAAATATCACAAAGGTTATAAATAAGTTAATAAATAATCGTTGAACTTGAGTTTTTAAGGAGTTTGTAACTATCAATAATAACTTTGTTTTCGTGCATATATGGTACCAAAATCAATTCACCCCTACATTCTTCGCCACCAGTAACACACTTCTCTTCGACAGCAATGGTTATTTTAAAATCATTCTTTACGCAATTAATAATGGTTTTTGGGTGCATAATCTCCAAATACCTAGAATCCACCCAATTATAATTATGGTCATGAGGTGGTCCCTCATTATACACATAACCAATTTGCTCTGGAGTTGCGATTACTTTGTAAACGTCAGATTCGTAATGTATGTTTGCAAATTCATCAATCACTTTCCATCTGTCTTCCTCATCTATAAACAAACCGCTTACCTCATATATGGTTCCGTTGCTATAAAATAAGTCATGAATATTCAAAAATTCAGAAGATACAATAACTGGCAATAACGGATATAACCCACCGTTATGATAACCACCTTCAACACCATATAAATAATACATGAACCCCAACGGGTTATATTTTATTTCATCCACCCAAAAGAAATCTTCTTTAATTATTGGTGGTTCTGGTGATAAAGATACATGAGTACCATGTGTTAATGGAATGGCCTTATCAATGATAAATCTTAAATCGTATTCCTTAATTTTAAATTCTACCATAACTTTTTATTACAAATCTACTAACATTTTTTTTATTGTGCAATATTGAAATTATTCTAAAATATAAGTATATTTGTTAAAAAATTATTACCATGCCAAAAGTTATATTAGAATTCGATTCAATTGAAGAACAAACTGAAATGCTCTCAGCAATAAACGGTCATAAATGGAAAGCCGCAATGTGGGACTTGGACCAAGAACTTAGAAAAACAACCAAATACGGAAACTCAGTTGTTAACCCAGATGAAGAAGCATCAGACATAGAATACGAAATAGCAGAAAAATATAGAGAAATGCTTAGAGATATCATATCTCAATGTGGTCTAACTTTAAACGATTAATATGAATACCCTAACAGTTACTGATGAACAACTACATATCATCCAAGAAGCACTAGACTTCTATTCCAGAATAGGTATTGGTCAATTCAATGTCATAAAAGACCACCCAACTTTCCAAGAACACCTATACAATGAGTTCGCACCCAAAAAAGAACTAGAAGTAGGTGATAGAACTCAACGTGGTACCATAGTGGAAATACACCCAAAAAAGAAATGGATTAAAACAAAAGGAAGTTGGGGAAACGGTGAAGAAATAAAAAAATGGACTGACGTGGAAAATATAAAACATTCCACAGATTATTCAAAATACCATGACGTTAGAGATATTGTAGACGCAGCACTTGTATACCCAAGAAATAGACTCATGAATGATATGGAATTATCACAACATGCATCATGGGGAATACATAACGAAAATGCTGATGATAGTTGCAGAATAGCTTTTGATATCATACAAGTCATAAGACATGAAAAATGGAAAATTAATGAAAATAGGTCACACGCAACAGTAGATTCTCATATACATTTTACTCATAGAAAAAACAACAGCTCAGATAAAATAAAATGCAATCTTAATGTATATGAATTTAACGGAAAAATAATTGAATAACTAAACCTTATGTCTGTTCTTTAATCGTCTTCCATATAACATCAAATGCAAATGATAAGCACATAATACATAAACATTGAACACCTCAAACCAAAATAACCCAAATAACCACCAAACAAAAAGTCCAAACACATATATAAAAACATAATAAGAAAACCTTTTTATATAAATCAATGGATATACACACGTTAAGAAAAATAACGTTGCCAATATATTATGAAACATAGGACTGAAATCAACAGAGAACGCTGTCAACATCAATAAGAAAAATGATGGAATCTTCCACCTCTTCATGCTGAAAAAGAAAAAACTTGTAACAGCATTCGTTATTATAAACAACGGCTGAAGCATCGTCTCCCATGTGGATGATATGGAAGGAAAATCAACCCCAAACACACAAACAATTATTATTGGCTGCAACATAGCCAAAAATACAACCAATTCCCTTAATATAATCCCCTTCTTCTCCAACATAATTTTTCCGTATATTTATAAATATAATTTAATACATCATGAAATCAATAAAAAATATACTTAGAACAAGATTATTGGAATATACAACATTTGCCGATAAATACGGAAAAGAAAAATACGTGGAAGTACCACAATCTGATATGAATATATTCGCAGATAAATTTGCAGAACTAATTAGAAATGCATACGCTGATAAAGGGGGTAACTTTGAAATACAATCTGGAAACGATATCCTATCCAGTGACCTTAAATTCTGGATGGCAAAAGATATCGATGATGACCCAGATGCCGATATAACTTTCGGTGGCAAACAAACACAACACGGAGTTAAACTTACAGCAATGGGACAAGATGGTTCTCGTGAAGCCAAAAAAGATAGCGTCCTTAAACTTATTGACCTTATGAATACAAAAGGTTTCTATATCGAAATGGATTTGGACCTAGCACAAAAATTAAACCTATCCCCAGTAGAAGATGAACAAAAAATTAGAACCGTACTTAATAAAGATATTAACTATATAGGCAACGGAGAATACGAAAGAACTATCGCTGGACACCCACATAAAAAAGTGGTTGTGGGGATGCCTAAATAATTTGACCAAAAAATTCTGAAAAAAATTTTTTAAAAAGAGGGGTGCCTCTTTTTTTTTACCAAAAATTCCCAGAAAAAAATTTTTTGAAAATAGGGTGTCTCTTTTTTTAAGTAAAAAATTTCCCAGAAAAATTTTTCGTAAATACCCCCTCTAAAAAAAGGTCTTAAAAAATTTCTGAAAAAAATTTTGCGTAAATCATCATGCCCCCATATAGCGACCATACGGGGGGGTATATACGGGGGGGTAACGGGGGAGGGGGTTACGGGGGGAGGGGTGGTATAGGGGGTGTCTGAACGACTTTTATTATATTAGGTATATCTATATACCATTTAATTATTAAAGTTCGTCAGATGGCTTTAAAATAGAAAACTCACTACCTAATGTAGTGAGCAAATCTATTCCATACTAATTCCATATTCGGGTTGCGACTTGGTAAGCAAGGTTGCATAAGATAACAATTATTATCGTGTTCAAACCCAGTTACAGCGTGGACTATTTCGTGTAACACTATAAAGGTTAAACATTCGTTATTTACATTTAACCACGATTCGTTTATGTGGACTACATTAGTATTCAAATAAGCGTAACCACAAGCGTTATTCCTAACTTCAGTATTTACTATCCTAACTTCAATTCGAGGTAGTTTAAAACCTTTGTTTTTTGCCGTATAAATAATACCCATTACTTTACGTCTCAAAGCATAAGTTTCGTTATTCATTTGGTTTAACTTAAAACCATTTGCCGCTTTGTTTTTCATCAATTGTGTTTTCATAGTGTTTTTATTTTGTTTGTTTGTGATACAAATATAGTAATAATATCAATACAAATTACAAAGTGATAAAAATAATTGTTATTTATATTATTTCTAAATAAGAAAAGTCCCGAAAGGGACTTCATTTTTAAAACTTAATAGATAAGTTTTTCAAGTTAATTTGAGTATTGTCTAAGATAAAATTTCTAATCTTACCTTGTCTAAAACTACATATCTTTTCAATCTTTCTTTTCACTATCGTTTTTTCATTTGATTTAGTAGGTTTCTTTTCGATAGGGTTTTTCTCTACGATAGTTTTTCTATTTTCTAAACCAAAGATATGCACTTGGTTTGTTTCTTTATTTATTTTGATACCATTACAGATTTCGATATAGGCATCAATTTGGGCATCACTACGCTTTAAAGTTGTGTTGCCTTCTTTCCTTGCTTTTTCTTTTGTTTCATCGTCAGATAGTCTAATTTCTAAACTATTTAACATTTCGTTGTATGCTAATGTAATTACTTCTACACTAAATTCTTTTTCAAGGGTTTCAAAGATTTCATTTTGTTTTTCAACTAACTTTTGATAGTCGTGTTTTTTAGCGTTTTCGTTACTATAACCGATAGTTAATAAGTAGTTAGCGATATCGCCACTTGTTTTGCTTTTGTAGTTTCTAATACCACAATAAGTAGTACCTTTGATTTTGCTTACAGTTGCAAATAATTCGATGTTTTGTGCTAAATTTTTCATAGTGTTTATTTTTTGTTTGTTAATGATTACGATACAAAGGTAAGAATAAAATTCATATCTGCAAGAAAAAAATGAATTATTTTCAAAAAAGTTTTTCAACAATAGAATGTTAATAACTTTTTTATTTTTTTCTAATTTGTATTGATTTTTTTCGTACCTTTGCAAATTATTTTATTTTTTATTATTCGTGTCGGAGTCTACTCTCTCACTTTGAAAAAAGCGACCTATCTCGGTTATCAACCATTGACAAAACAAAGATAGGAATTATTTTTCAATCTACCAAATTTTTAATGAAAATAATTTTATTTTTTTTTTCGTATTTTTTTTGGTAATTTAAAAAAGTTTCTTATATTTGTATCGTTAAACAATTAAACAAAAACACAATGAAAGCAAAAACAAAAATAACAAAAGAGCAAATGTTAAAAATGGAACGTGCTATTAGTCGTACTATTGAGATAGAGAACGGAATGAGAATGAACCACCACAAAGTACACAAATCTAAAAAAGCGTACAATAGACAAGAAAGTAAAAAAATAGCAAACTTTTATTAAAAAAGTTTGTTATTTCAAAAAATTTTATTATCTTTGTATCGTAATCAAAAAACAAACACTATGTTAAACTATGAGAAATTGATGTCGTATAATCCGACAGAGTATGACAGAATGACAAATAGCAAAGGTCAAGAGATTATCTTTGTTGAACACCCGACAAGAGGTGATGAGTATCCAGTAATCGCTGTGTGTCACGAATTAAAATTGGCTTGTGCTACCGATTTTTTTGATTTAGATGATATGATGGCTGACCACAAAGAATATGAGCCATCGTTTGAGAATGGTAAGTTATTAATCGGTGAATTTGAACAATAAGATGAAAAGAGGAACGTTAGTATTTTGCAACGAATTAAACGAGAGATTAATCATTGTTATCGAGAAAGACGGAAAAGCAATCGTTAAGAGTCGAGATAAAAAATATAGAGTAATACCCACAGAAAAATTAGAACCTATCGAATGATAGGTTTTTTTTTTGTATGTGCATCTCGCATCAGTGATGCTCGGACATCTTATAGATGTACACAAATGTGTCCACGTTGGAGTCTAGCAACGCAGAGGACGTTGCACAACGGAGTCTACTCTCTCAAAGTGTTACTTCGACCCATCTCGGTTATCAACCATTGATGAATCAAAGATAGTAATAAAAAATGAAACCACCAAATAAATTGGTGATTATTTTTAAATTAATTCTGCGTGTTGTATTAGTGCATTAGCATCGTTGATAAATTCTTCATCAGTCATGTTTAACATATCTTGTGCTGTTTCTTCATCAAACCAAAAAGATACGTTATTATTCTCATCAGAGATATTAAATAAACCTTCTGCCATTAAGTTTCCTTGGTTTAATTTAAATCCGTTTACTTCTCTTAATACTTTCATTTGTCTTATTGTTTATTTGTTTCTGTGTAAAGATAAGAATAATAAATTTAATTTCCAAATCTTTTTTAAAGTTTTTTTATTTTTTTTAGTTATGCTCGGAAACTTAATCCACTACACCATATGCCTACCAAAAAAAATCTCTTACTCAAAGAACTTTAACAAAGGTAAGAATAATTTTTGTAACTACCAAATTTTTTCTTAACTTTTTTTTGAAACCACCTTTTTAGGTGGTTATTTTTAATTCACACAAACTCTCATTTCAAATCTATCATTTGATAAGATTTCAAATGATTTTTGTTTTTTTTCAGCATTAAGAGTTCTCTTCATCATTTCTGCTCTTGCTCTTAATTGCTTTTCAATTTCTTTTGCAACTCGATTAAAAAATTCTTCTCTGTTCATTTTGTTTGTTGTTTATTGATTACCTTACAAATATAATACTTTTATTTGAAACCACCAAATTTATTGGTGATTATTTTTAATTTTTTTTGTTATCATAACTTAAAATTCTATATAGTGTACTCCTTCTTCGATTAGTTGATTGATTAATTTTAAATCATTTTCAACATCAACCTCTTCTAATCCTTGTTCAAACACTTCAAGTAAACATTCTACAACCATTGATATATCGTACTGACAACTTGTTTCATCGTTGCTTACCATACTAGGTGTAACTTCATTACGTATGATTTTTTCCACTATCTTTGTTAATGGTGGATTGTATTCAATTACTATTCTACTCATAACTTATATTGTTTTGTTTGAACAAAGATAAGGAATTGTTTTCACAATTCCAAATCTTTATATAGTTTTTTACAAACTTTTTTCCATTAATTCTACAAGGTTAATTCTATCTTGTATGCTACCTAAATCTTGTAATGTAATCAAATGCCTTACAAAACTTCCGTCTGCCTCTACAACTAAAATACCCTCTTTTGTTACTTTAAGTGGGTGTACGTCAAACACATTACCACTCATATCGTTTCTCATTTCAAGGTAATCATCGGGTGTTTCGTGTTCCAAATCAACCTCATCAAAGATAACAATCTCATCATTGGTTTTTAATAGTTCACTAAAATAGTGAGATACTTGTGTTTCTAATAAATCTAAATCGTTGTTAAAGTTTTTGCTTGACATAATTTATTTGTTTTAATTATTATAGGTCAAAGATAAATAATTTTTAGGACTTATGCAAATTTTTATTTAAATTATTTAATAATTTTTTTGTTGATATATTAAAACAAACATCACAACTAATTATTTTACTTGTTATTCTGTCTATTGTTCTATAATCAATTTTTGTTGCTTTGTTATCGCACCAATGACAATTCCAAATCTTTTTTAAATTATTTTCCATATTTCATAAAATTACTATGTTCAATACCACTATTACAACATTAAAAAAGTGGGACACAACTCCCACTTTCTTCGTTTTAGATACCAAACACAAAAGATACCAAAACTCTCGTAATCAAAAACCCACCACAAATAATTGTTAAAGGTAAACACAACTTATCCATAGTCTTATCAAATCTCTCAATCATTGCCAATACTTTCATCTTATTACTTTTTAGTGTTTTCGTTAATTGTTTCAAGTCCAAAATAAATTTCCATTAACATAACTTCTTTTTCGTACATATTGTTTTATTTAATTGATTAACGATACAAATATAAGTATTTTATTTGAAACTACCAAATTATTCGGTAGTTTTTTCTTCATTTTTTTGTATTTTGTCATTAATCAAAATACTTGCAGTTCCAATGATACCAAACAATATAAACAGATACGTTGATAAGATAATTTGGTCATTGTTGTGTGCCACACATAACAAAGTGTACAACATTGTAACTTGTCCGATAATTCCTACGATTGCTAATACTAAAAGTTCTTTTTTCATTTTGATTATGTTTTATTGATTACGATACAAATATAATAAATCTTTTTTAATCTACCAAATTTTTTTTACAATTAATTTTCAGTAGGTTTGCAACCTACATAAAGACAAGGTATCAATGATATTAACCCTACTATCATCATAGTATTTGCAACTATCATTTCATTTTCTTGTTTTGCAACCATTCCTATCATTAAACCGATAGTTAAAATGATGATTGTTGATACAAACCACCAACTCCAATTGTACTGACTGATTTTCATTTTGTTTTTGTTTTATTGATTATGAAACAAAGATAAGGATAATATTTCAATTATCCAAATCTTTTTACAATTATTTTTTACTTAAATTTGGATAAAATAGTTCGTCACCAATTTCACATAGTTGTTCAAGTGTTAAAACATTAAAGTCGTAACAATAACCATTATTATCTATTAGATTAGTTTTTGTTATCTCTTCCAACCATCGACCACCATCTAAATTAAAATTACATCGTTTAATCAAATATGCTTTACAATTTTGATGTTTACTAAATCTAGTTTGTTTTGCAACACGTCTACGTATTTTATTTTCTAAATCAATTCTTAATTTATTTAATCTATCGGTGTGTGTTAATACTTGCATATTGTTTTATTTTATTGTTGAAACAAAGATAAGGAATTGTTTTTACAATTCCAAATCTTTTTAAAATTATTTTGGTAATTTTTCAACAAAATAATTAACAACGTCTGGTATGTATTTTTTATAGTACGATTGGTTATCCATGCACCATTTTTTTACCTCATCTTTTGTTTTAAAAGGTTTCTGCCATGATTGACCTCTCATTATCATGTTAAACATTGGTTCAAGGTCTTGGATAAAGGCTCCAACAGTCCAACCCTCCCAAATGTGTTTGTCTAAATTTATTTTTGCCATTGTTTTGTGTTTTTGATTACGATACAAATATAAGTAATTTATTTTAATCTACCAAATGTTTTTTCAAAATTCTTTGTATTTTTGTTTTTTCTGTCTTTCTATTAAAAGTTGGATTCCAAAAATGTTTTTGTTCTAACAAATCATTCAAAAATTTATCACTAACTTTTTTAGTTTCTAATATACTACCATTAAACATAGGACTATTAAACACACCAACTGCGTCCACATAATTTTTACCTATCTTAACCATTACGTGTGACCAATGATACCAATTATTCACCATTTTAACATCATTGTTTTCAATATAGTTTTTTAAGTCTTTATCACGTGTAACTTTTTGTCTAAATAAAATAACATATTCAAACTTGATTTTATTTTTTGATAAAATATCACCTAACATTTTTGCATACAAACCACAACCACCACTATTCACACGATTAACTCTTTTTTCAATATCATTAATAATATTGTCATATTTTGCTAAAACTTGTTTCTTTTTCATTGGTATTATTGTTTGTTTGTTGATACAAAGATAATACTTTTTTTGATATATGCAAAATTTTAATGAAAAAAAAAATAAAAAAACCTGGTAAAAAGTTTGGTAGTTTCATTTTTATTCCCTATATTTGTATTGTTGATGCGAGAGCGAAACGGGTCGTCCTAATAAGATGAGAGAGTAGACTCCAACCTACCTATATAAAAAAATAAACAAAATAAAAAAAAGTGGTTTATTCAACCACTTTTAAATTATTTAAACTCCCCCAATTATCACATTTTCTTGCAAATGGTTCAGCGTTTGTAAAAATATCATTACCCCACCTTACGGGTTCGTGTTCGACTTTTAAATTAAAACTAAACTCTCTTTCGATAAATTCTAATACCGTTCCATTTACACGTTCACCCGTTACCATTAATGTAACTTGTTTACCAACTAAACCTTTGTAATGGTTTCTTAATTCGTTTACTTTTGTTTCAGATAATACTTTCATGTTTCTTTGTGTTTTGATTACCTTACAAAGATAAGAAAAAAATCGTAACTACCAAACATAATTACGATTTTTTTTAAAATTATTTTATTCTTTGTATTATAACCAAAGTCATTGGATAACCTTTGCCATTTTCTTTTTTATCACTATAATAAAAAATTTCTTTTACTTCGTAGTTCCAACCCGTAATTTTTGCAAAGTAGTTCTCAATACCTCTATCAGACATACAACGTGTATCACCATTGTTTATAGGTGCTAAACCTTTGATTTTAGTTGTTTGACTATCTAAACCTCTCAAAGGCTTTCCAAAAGTAATTGCCATAATACCACCAACTTTTACAATATCATTGTTAATAGCATACTCAATTTCTTTGCTAAAAGTTGACAAGTGACCGCAATAATCTAAAATCAAATGTGCATAACTATTTTCTGTTTTACCATAGATTAATTCACCTATCTTACCAAAATGTGTTGTAGCAATTAAATCGGTATTTTTAAGATTGTTTCTCATATATTTATAAGTCAACTTATCAATTTCTGCACCTATAAAAGCCATTTGTGGTAATTGACTTGCAATTTTTTGTTCGATAACCCAACCAGTATTTGGTAATGTAGGTACTAAACCAACAACCCCACTATTAACAACGTGGTTTGTCATTTTAACACGTGCTACTTCTTTGTTCTCTCCTTTGTGGTTAACGTATGTATTTGTAGTTTTACCTAATTTGCTCATAGCGTTGCTTAGACGCTCTTTCTTTGACTTTGTGGTAGTCTTAGTCGTATTTTCAACTAAACCCTTTCTAACAAGCCAATTTCGTGTGCAAGACACTCTTGGTGTACTGATGTTTAACATTTCAGCAATCTCTTTATTGCTTTTTTCTACATTTGCTAAAATTACTTCTGTTAAATTTAAAGTTTCCATTTTGTGTTTGTTTAATGATTACGACACAAAGATAGAGTTTATTTTTTAATCTGCAAATTTTTTTGCAACTTTTTTTAAAAAAAAATTATTTTTTATTTTTTTCATTATTTTATTTGGAAATTAAAAATATTTGTTTATCTTTGTATCGTTAAACAATTAAACAAATATAATATGACAAACAGACCTATTTATCAAATCGCAAGAGAAATCAGCAAAGATTGGGGAACAAAAGTAAATTATGGTGCTAAACCTTATTTGGATGCAATGCACTGTGTGGCAAATGTAACCGATGGTTATGGTAGTGACAATGCTAAAACACTTATACTTTACTTTTTATCAAATGCTGGTACATGGCGAGGTGAAAAAGCAAAGGAAATTAAAAAGGAATTAAAACAAATGGTGGGGTTGAAATAACCCCCTTTTCTTTGTTTCTATAAATGACAAATGGGTATCCATTACGGATACCCATCTGCTGTAATCAATCAAAACAAACAAACAAAATTAGTGGGTACATTCGAGAACTTTACTCGCCTTCTAATATACTTCTACTTCTAAGTTAATAGTCAGTAGGAGTTTTGTACTTTGTACCCTCTGTTGTTGTCATAGGAATCGAACCTATCTTCTCCTAAACTATGTTGGTTCTCCAATTAATTAGGTAGCATACCCAAGATGCCCTCACAACAATTTTTTTATAAATGTACGAATTATTTTTCAATCTTCCAAATAATTCTTAAACTTTTTTTATTTTCACCGACCCTCGGCACCCCATGTACACCTTTGTGTATAGTCATTGGTGTCACCATTACGATAAACTCTTTTGCTTCATTGAAAGAATTAAATTCAATCGGAACTTCTTTTTGGTCTTCACCTTTCCACGTTACCTCAACCCACTTATCAAAGAATAATAGAAACGACTCTCGTAGCATTATCCTATATTTATCATTCACCTTTTTAATGTTTAGTTGGTCTTGTTGTATCATTTTATTTTTATTGTTTTATCTATTTGTTCATCAGTAAAACTATCACTACCATTAAATGTAAGATTATATACATTCTGTGTATTTGGGTGATACCTATGTCTAAACTCATGTATTAGTCTATTTTTATTTTTAAAACTTCCCATATACTGCCAGGCTTCACCCTCATTCAATGCTATTTTAGGTTCTTCCAACCCCTCATTGATAGGGTGTTTAGCAACGAAGTCCCATATATATTCCCATTCAGTGCTATCTTGTTTTACAAATATTAATTCCATAATACAAATGTAGTAATTTTTTTTTAAATGTGCAAATTAATTTGCACATCTTTTTATAGTTTTTTCTTGGTCTGTTTCAAATAAGTCAGCCAAAAACAAAATCTCTTCCAATATGTCCTTTGATAATTCTTCGTAATTTAACTCATAATCATCAATCGGGTCGCCACTAAAACCATTTGGGGCATATACATTAACAGTAACACCATTAAGGTTAAAACCCTCTGCTAAATGAGTATGGTTACCTGGTGCGGTTACACATGGACTGCAATCAGCTTGTACTTCTGCTACATCAAATGAGCCATAGTTCTCAATGATAGTTTTAATTCTTTTGATAATAGTTCTCTTTTGCATATTGTTTTGTTTTTATTGATTTATAGTACAAATATAAGTATTTAAAATTTAAAATGCAAATGTTTTTCAATAAAAGTTTCAACATTTTTTCCTACCATTGCATCTAAAAACTCATCACTTGTTTCGTCAATTGTCATCACGATTCCTTTTGCCATTTCGGGATACCCACCATTAAAAGTAATAATACCTTTTTTACTTAAATCGTAGTTTGATAAACTTGGATTAACTTCAAATGTAACATATCTTGTTTCAATGTCATCGGGATAACATTCATAAGCTTCTGCCAATAACCATTTAAGCTCATCAATCTGATTCAAAAACATCTCAGCACTTTGTTGTGCAAGTATTGTATCTTTATAAATAAATTGTATTAGTTTCATCTTAATAGTTTTATATCAATTTCTAAATCAGTTCTATCTTTACCATAACGTGGTTCTACTTTACCATTCTTTCTCCACACAACAACAACATAACCCTCGTGTAAAGTTGGTCTTCCACAAATAGGGTCTTGTACTCTACCAACAAATACATTATCTCTTTGATTATATCTCAAATCTTTAATAGGATACCCACCCAAAGTTTCTGTTATTTTATATAAATTTTCCATACATCAAAGATAAGTAATTTATTTCAATCTACCAAATATTTTATGAAAAAAATGAGGGTAAATTTACCCTCACTTTATTTTATCTTTCTACTAAATCAAATACCAACTCCGTATATTCTTTTGGTATCTCTGCTTTTGTTGATACAACACTAATCGTATCTCTCGCCCAAGTTCCAATCAACTTAACATTCCCTTGTTTCTTTTCGGTGTTAATATAAAAGTCACCACCACCTCGTCCGTTGCCCTCACAAGTCAATAATGGTAAAGGGTGTATTTTCCAACCGTCACCGTCTTTTGGTACTTTGGTTTTATTAACAAATTGTTTTTTGTCGTGGTTAACCAAATACTTTGCCGTCAAAGGTGCAACCCCTTTGTAATCGTGTTCGTATTTGTTTTCAACACGTTCATCGTGTATAAGTTTACCGATTGTATCTGCTAAACTATATAAGTTAACCCCCTCTTTTCTTAACTTTTCAGCGTTCCAATACTCGCTTTCTTCATCAGCCAACAATTTGATTTCACGTTCCGTAATTGTTGTAGGGTCTTCGTGGTCTGCATAGTCTCCAGCCCAAACAACTTTTTGTGGTGCTACCATTAATTGTCTTTCAACAAACCTCACAAAAGGGTTTTTCGCCCAAGAGTGTTCCATTAATTTTGCCCCACTCCCAAAATCGTAAGATGATACACTTGCAATTGGTTTTTTGTTCTCTGCCAAAAATACTGCTTTGTAATACTGCCCCATTGTTTTATTTATTTAATTGATTAATATAAGTCAAAGATAATACTTCTTTTTTACAATTCCAAATTTATTTTAAATTATTTTACCAAAATAATTGTTTATTCATATCGGACTTGCTTTCGCACCATTCCAAAATTTGTTCTGCATAATAATGAGTAGTTAAATCACTCAAAAAATTATACATATCTCTATATGGGTTGCCAAACTTTGTAGTAAATTCTTTGCGTATCCATTCTTTTGCGTTTGATTGGTCGCTACCTTTGTTACTACCTTTACTAAAATCCCACTCTTTACCGATGATAGTAATTTTAGTTTTTGTTGCAACTGCTGTAATTATACCACCTTTGCAATACTCTCCGATTTTAAATGTTTTACTTGCCATTGTTTTTTGTTTTAATGATTATAGGTCAAAGATAAGGATAATATTTCACTTATCCAAATCTTTTT
>Ga0172367_10001351_pt1 | contig 35894 bp, 57 predicted proteins | sample Lak10m_FD_114542 | JGI IMG/M metagenome (GOLD analysis project Ga0172367, IMG submission 114542) | Freshwater microbial communities from Kabuno Bay, South-Kivu, Congo - kab_022012_10m | ecosystem: Environmental > Aquatic > Freshwater > Lake | place: Democratic Republic of the Congo: South-Kivu... | reverse complement strand
TGATTTCAAAGGATCAGTATTTGCTGATGACAGCACATTGATGATAGATGCAGTAGATAATAAGATTTATGCCACAGAACTCACAGTGGCAGTAGGAAATTTTGTCAATGTTAACAGCCAAAATGTGGATGTAGAAAACATAAATGGTCTTGCTTCGCAGATCAATTTCACTATTGGAGGTTACAACAATCTAGTTATTGAAAATAATCTTGTGACTATACAAAATGTATCCTTGTCAGTGGCAGGTGATATAACCTTAGGTGGTGCTATCCGCAGCGAAGATGCTATCAACATCGATATTAACTTATCAGACTCAACTCTGCGTAGGTGGCGATTTGGTGAGGATGGTGACCTACGATTCCCCGATAATACAACACAAACCACAGCCTGGACTGGTACAGTCACTGACCAGGACATTGAACTGTCGACCACAGGTTCACCAACATTTGCCACTATAATCGTAGACAGTGCTGGCACAGCACAGACTTACAATCCATCTCCAGAGTTAGACACATATTTTACGCTACAAGGAGCCAATAATCGAGGCATAGCATTGCAGTCCACAGATTCGGAAGGCAGCACGAAATCTTGGCTGTTCAACATTGACGGCGGACTAACTTTACCAGGTGCTATCCGCAGCGAAGGTGCTATCAACATAGATATCAACTTATCAGATTCCACTCTGCGTAGATGGCAGTTTGGTGAAGATGGTGATCTCGCATTCCCAGACGGCACGGTGCAGACCACAGCATTCGCTGGTAATGCGGCCACGGTTGATATCACAAACACCAACGGCATTGACACAAACTATTCTATAACTTTCGTTGAGAATAGAGACGGTGAAGAAATACTAAGAGCAGATGTTGATTTAACTTTTAACTCGGCAACTAACCTTTTAACTGCTGGTAATATTACTACAGGTATACTTAAAATAGAAGACGGTGTACACGAAAAGTTACAGACTAAAAATAGTGTCGCCGGTGGCGTGGTAACACACGATTGTTCAGCGGGACACATATTCTATCATATAACACCACAGGCTAACTGGACCGTAAACCTTACTAATCTAAGCCTCGCAAATGGTTATGCTACAGCAATCACGATAGTTATAGAACAAGGAGCCACTGGCTATTATCCTTCAGCGGTGCAGATAGACGGAAATGGTGTGCCGCATGTGTGGCAGGGCAACACTACGCCAACACCTAGCAACAGCAGGATCGATGTTGTGACATTCAGCATAATAAATGATGGCCTATATACTGTGCTGGGCCAACTCACAGGATTCTAATATGCTCAGCAGTTTCACGGGAGTCAGCAAGTTTGGTCGTAGGCGAGTCATAGCCGCAGCACCGCCTTTTGCCAATCCCTCTCAGACCACTGGATCTGCTGTAACTGTGGTAGCCCAGAGTCCATTCGCGGGCGGTGGCAACAGTTATAGTTTTTCAAGCAATGTAAATTCATATATCAGTTTTCCTGGCAGCAATGATTGGGCCGTGGGCACAGGCGATTTTACCGTAGAATGGTTTGGCTATCAGACCAATACCAGCCAGTTCCAACGAGCGTGGACCGTAGGCAATTATCCCACGATCAAAATAGGTGTCAGCATAGAATCATCGACATTCTATTATTGGGCCAACGACAGTTTCCGCTACAGTTCTGCGTCGTCGACATCGATCAACACTTGGTATCACTGGGCCGTGGTCCGCCAGAGTGGAACTACCCGTGTGTATAGGGACGGTACACTGAGAGGCAGCAGTTTCGCGGACACTAATAATATCACAGATAATACTACTGCATTATATATCGGTAATACCAATACTCCTGCCACTAATGCTGCCTGGGTAGGCTATATCACTAACTTTAGATTCGTAAAAGGGCTGGCGGTCTACACAGGTAATTTTACAACACCAACATCAGCACTGACCGCAGAATCTTCAGCGAATCCCTACGGTGGATCAAATACTGCGGCAGTAGGCGCGGGATTCACTAAATTGCTGTTGGTGCCCTAACGGTAAATATACAATAAAGAGAGCGCGATATGGCCATACAAACGATAAACATAGGTAACCTTGTAAATGACGGACTAGGTGATGACCTACGCACCGCGTTTCAAAAAGTAAATGCTAATTTTACAGCGTTAGATTCTGAATTATCAGTAAGCGGTAAGAATGTTCCTGAAACTGTGAACGGCGAAGGAATCTTCAAACAAAAAAACGGTCTTGACTTAGAATTTAAAAAACTAGTAGCTGGCAATAATAAAATTTTGCTGTCTTCAACTACTGACACTGTTGTAATATCAAATAATACTCCTGATGCGTTCACTAAGATTATAACTGAAAGTGGGATTGCATCTGCGGTTCCTAGCGGCACTAGTGTATCAGCAAATACTGTATTGACTATGCAAGGAGGTAATAATTTAACGGTTACTTCAAGCAATAATGTAATTACTATAGATACAGATTTGCCAATAACTAATATTTTAACAAATGTTGATTTTGGACCGTTATCCAATGATTACGATAGTGTAGTACAATTCAATTTATCTGCGTCAAACATTGACTTTGGATTAATCACAGTACCAAGTAGAATATCTATAAATTTTGGAACGGTTACGACACCGTTGATCTAAGGAGTATCAATGACTATATCCTGGACAACGGCAGCTGGTAGTTTAGGAACCTATCAAGAGCGTCAGACTATCACTGTTCAACTACAAGCATCATCGGATAGTAGTCCTGTAAGTTTTGAATTAATTTCAGGAGCATTACCCCGTGGTCTAAGGCTCAGCGGATCTGCTATCGTTGGTACCCCTACTGAGGTAAGAAAATTTACTGAGAGCAGATTTGTGATTAGAGCAAGGGATTCGTCTGATCTAGAAGATCGAACATTTTCTATATCCATAGACGGATCAGACGCACCGCGCTGGATCACCGAAGAGGGGTTTTTACAAGTTGGTCAAGGTGAAGCCTATTATGCCCTCGACAACAGTTATATAGATTTCCAATTAGAAGCTAGAGATACAGATGAGATAGCAGGCGATACATTAGAATATTATCTTGTGCCTAACGGCGGAGAGCTTCCTCCGGGACTAACATTAACTGCTCAGGGAAGGATCTACGGATTTACTGATCCAATATTTGCCGTAGAGTACAGTGAAAATCCAACAGGTGCGTACGATACCAGTGCATTTGATGTATTACCATTAGACGTGCCACAGGCTAGATCGAATGGTTTTGACAGTTATTTTTATGATGCTGTGACTTTCGATTACAATGAACCCGTTAGAGCTCCTAGACGTCTTAGCCGACCTTATGCTTTTGTGGTTGCTGCCACTGATGGCAGAAATGAAATTCGAAGACTCTTTAAAATTTATGTAGTCACTGAAGAATTTCTTAGAGCAGATAACAGCATTGTGCAAGTAGATACTAATCTATTTAGAGCTGATTCTGCAGGTGATAGGGTTCCGCAATGGATCACTCCTGGTTATTTAGGTCGCAGAAGGGCTAATAATTACTTGACTATATTTTTAGATGTCTATGATCCTACTGAATTTACTGGTACTATAGTTTATTATAAATCTAATACAAATCCAGGTAGTTACAAATTAAAAGAAACAGGCGAAATCACAGTCGACGGCAAATATGAAATATCGGGAATATTGCCAAAATTTACTTACAGCTTAAGAGGAAATTGGTCATCTTCTATTAATTACAAAGTTGGAGATGCGGTAATCTATAACAGGTTAACCTGGGTCTGCGTTTCGAATCATATAAATCAAAACCCGGTAGAAGGTTCGTATTGGTCAAACACACTGATAAACACACAGTTAGGCAAATTTACAGCCCCCAATACTTCCTATTGGGAAGTCATAGAAAAAGAAACTAACAGTGTGTTTCCTCCGGGACTGACCTTAGATAGTCTAACAGGAGATCTAGCCGGAAAGGTACCTTATCAATCTGCTGTTACAAAAAATTACAAGTTCACAATGATCGCTGTGAACTTTCCTGCAGACCTTACCGAATCTACTCTAAGAGGTGACTGGAACGGAACGTCTACATATTTCGAAGGCGAATCTGTGAGATATGAAGGATTCATCTATGTTGCTATCGCAGATAATCAAAATCAAATTCCCGATGCATCAACTGATTATTGGAGATTAGGAGTTTCCACCGCAGAAAAAACTTTCACTATAGATATCATAGGCGAGATAGAAAGTGCTATCGAATGGCTCAGTGACAGTGATCTAGGAACTATTAAACCCAATCAACCTAGCAGAAAACAACTGGTAGCTAATAGCTTACTCTACGGAAATTTTCCTGTGTACGAATTAGTCAACGGTAATTTACCACCGGGATTAAGTTTATTAGGCACGGGCCTGATCGTAGGCAAAGTAAGACAATTTGGAGATCTAAGTAACGGTATCGATGGTCTTACTAGATTTTATGAGCGTACTGATAGTATAAACGCTAACGAAGACAGTTCTACCGGATCTCGTGCATACACCACTACGTTCGATGACGAGAATACGTCATTTGATAAAAAATTTATTTTCAATGTAAAAGCCAGAGATACGGCTAACTATGCTGAATCTATAAAAGAATTTTCTATTACAGTAGTAACTGATAATCAAAAAACTTTCGCTAATCTGTATATGGTGGCTCTACAATCTAAATCAAATAGATTAAACTGGTTTAACTTTATCACTGACGCGAATATTTTCAAAATAGAAGATATTTATAGATATGGTGATTCAAATTACGGGGTCCAATCGGAAATAAAAGTTTTAGTGTTTTCAGGAATAGAAAGCGTTGATGCTGTAAAATTTGTACAGGCGATGAGTAGAAATCATTATAGAAAACAGATTAGATTCGGTGAAATTAAAAAAGCACTGGCTAAAGATCCTATAACTCAAGAAATCGTTTACGAAGCTGTGTATGTTGAAATCGTAGACGAATTTGAAGAAAACGGTGTAAGCATCAGTGATACGATTAGTTTGCCCGACAACATAAACAGTAAAGTAATCGTCAGCTATGATGCTATTAAAGTAGACAGTGATATACCATTTGCCAGCGACAGCGATCATCAGCGTGTATTTCCAAACTCAATAAAAAATATGCGAAAGAGAATAAAATCTATTGGGGATAGAGACAGAGATTTTTTACCTCTTTGGATGAGATCTACCCAAATCACATCTCCTGTAGAATTAGGATATACCAAAGCTCTGGTGCTTTGTTATGCTAAATCAGGTAAAGGTGACTATATAATCAGTAGAATTAAGGCCAACGGATTTGATTTTAAAAAGATAGATTTCACTGCTGATCGTTATCTAATTGACGTTTTAGAGGGTGAAATAGAGAATAAATACCTTGCGTTCCCACAACGCGGAGAAAAATTACCATGACAGAAAGACTATCAACTAGCAGAGTCGTTTATAATATTGATGTAAATTTTCCTGTAGCAGGACAGGATAATGACACACAAACATTTAGAGATAACTTTGATACCATTTATAACGGCCTTTATGAAGCCAATAGAGAATTAACTGATTTGCTGGAAAACACAGCTAAAACAGATACCGATAACAGTTTCAATTATAAATTATTAAATGAAGCTTACACACAAAATTTCATTACAAGAAAAAGACAAATAGTTGTAACTTCAGCCAACAGAGAGATAGATTTTGAGCAGGGCCAATATCAAATTATTAGAATACAAGAAAGTTCAAATCTAGTATTTAGAAATTTCCCAACTTTAGATGATCCCGATATTAATGTAGTGTCAGGAGTTGGTAAAATAATCTTAGAAATATATCTAGATACAGCAGCTACAGAAAACAAAACAATTACCTTTACCACAGAAGGTGGTACAGTATTCAAGAAAAATTCTACTTTTCCAGTAGTTGGTGCTAGTCCGCAGATTACCCTAACATCTAAAACTAATCCTGTGATCATTGAAGTTTGGCAACACGATTCTGATAATATTTTCTTGAACTATCTAGGCAATTTCAGTTAATATGCTTCATCCTTTTGTCGGTGATTTATCTCATCTTAAAGATTCCGAAGTAGAATCCAAACTGTTTGAAGTCACCAAAAAATATCACGCAGCGGTAAGATTAGGTAAACCTGAACTGTTGACACAACTAGGTACATTTGTTACAATATATAAAGAAGAAATGTCTAAAAGATATCTTCGAAAAAGTCAAGGACAAAATGATACTGATTTGGATCAACTGATTAATGTGGACTGAAACTAATACCAGCGACCAACTGATAAAAGGCGTACTAAAATATGGACCAGACATTTTGGAACATTGCCTTTGTTCTGACGATCTAGATCAATATATCGATCGTGTATATCAAGAACATTTAGATTATCCAATACCCCCTACTACAATTTATCAAACGAATTGGTTTATACCTCAAGAGTATAAAGATTTGGATATTGAAGAATTTTTAGTTAATCAGTGTCCGGAAGAAAATTATAGCAGATTAGTAGAAGAATTGGAACTTTATAAACAAAATAATTTTCTACCTGTTCTTAAAACAGTTAAGTACATTGTTGATACACTAAGGTCAAACAATGTAGTTTGGGGTGTCGGTAGGGGCAGCTCAGTTGCCAGCTATGTACTCTTTTTACTAGGAGTTCATAAAATAGATAGTGTTAAATATAATCTACCTATAGAGGAATTTTTTAAGGAGACTAAAAATGGGTAAAACATACACAAGTATGAGAGGTAAGGAAGTTGATTTAGAAAAGTTGGCTCTTAAAAATGAAAAAGAACCTGCTGTTGGCAATGCAAAAATGAATGCAAGAGGTGATATCATTGGCACAGGGGGCAAAGTAGTTAAAACCAGAGAAGAGATACTACAAGATTACTATAAAAATAATCCTAGAGCTATCAAAGAAGAATTAGGTTCTCGGGGTAACAAGAGGTAATTATGGCTACTACCTACGATGTAAAACATATACAGATTCGTGCCTTAAATGATGATGTTATTATCACAGACATGGATCTAGGAGAACAGGTTACCAAAGGCGGAATCGTTATTCTAAGTGACGATGGTAAAGCACACGGTGTTAAACCTAGATGGGGGAAAGTATACAAAGTAGGTCCTAAACAGCGAGATATAAAAGAAGGTCAATGGATTCTTATAGAGCACGGTCGTTGGACTCGTAAAATTAAAATCAACGACGGAGACAGTGATAAAGAAATTCAAAAAGTCGAAGTATCCAGCATCTTAGCAGTCTCAGATGAAAGGCCAAACGATGCATATATCGGACAAGAATTTGGTCACGGTTCAACAGCTACTATACGACCAGACGATTTTGTAAGGTAATGGGTTTCAAAAAAAATTGGGATTTGGCTGATATAGTCAATCAGATCCACTCCCTTTCAAGAGAATGTAGCAGTCCATATAACGACGGTTTTGCTTCTTTTGAATTCAAAAAAGAATTATACATTCTTAAGAATATCGTAGATCAATCAATAATCGATGCACCCGATTTCGGTCAGTTGGAAAAAGACTGGTTGCAAGAACAGGAAAAAAAACGTATTATTAACATTCTAAAGTCCTAAGGAAACGAAATGACCAATGCTTTTAGAGATCAAGAAAAATTTATGAAAGCCTGTGATCAAAGCACAGACACATTTAATCAATCTCAATTCAATATGTATCTTAAACTTATTCAAGAAGAAACTAGAGAATTGGCTGTTGCAATTGATAACAACGACAGTGTAGAAACTTTAGATGCTCTGATAGATATTCTTGTTGTTACCATTGGCACTATCCATAGTATGGGTGCAGATGCCGAAGGTGCTTGGAAAGAAGTTATGCGAACCAACTTTGCCAAGATTGATCGAGAAACTGGTAAGGTTCGTAAACGTGAAGATGGTAAAGTTCTTAAACCTCTAGGTTGGGAAGCACCTAATTTAAAGTCTTTCGTTTCTAAATCTAACGGTAACGGATGGATATCTCCGGAAATGGATGTATTGTGAAGATCGGATTTACCTGCTCAACATTTGATTTGTTCCACGCCGGACATCTTCTGATGTTAGAGGAAGCCAAAAAACAATGCGATTATCTTATCGTAGGATTACAGACTGATCCGACTATTGATCGTCCAACAGAAAAAAACAAACCCGTACAAAGTGTCTTTGAAAGATTTGTTCAGGTCAAGGCCTGCAAATATGTAGATGAAGTTATTCCCTATGCTACAGAAAAAGATCTGGTAGATATCTTGCTTTCTTATCCTATCAATGTTAGAATATTAGGAGATGAATATGCCGAAAAAGAATTTACTGGCAAATGGGAATGTATCAACAAGGGTATGGAGTTTTACTTTAATAGGCGGGAGCATTCCTTTTCAACAACAGAACTACGGAATCGTGTAGTGGCCGCTGAAGTAGAAAAAGGATTGAAACAATGAATATGGACGTAGCTGCTGTATTTTTAGCCAGCAGCATTTTAGCAATGTTAGGATTAATTGTTTGGTTTGTAGCTGTTATTATAATTAATAATTTATTACACAGGTACTGGAAACCTTTCAACTTATATAAAATCATTGATCCTAATTCCGAATACACCAATAGAAATGTCAAGGACAAACAATGAATATACAACCCAAAGATACAAGTAAAGGACATTTTTACGTCAGTCTAGTAAAAAGCGGATTTCGAATCCTAGCAGGTGCCAATATCTGTTTCGGAAACTTGATTATCGGAGGATCTTTGATTATCGTGGCCGAAGTATTAGGCATTGTAGAAGAACTAGTATGAATGACGAAGACTATCACGAACCACCAGAACCTTGTTTTATGATCGAAGGCGAATGGGCAAAAGACACAGAGGAAAATAATGAAAGAATTATGGGTAGAGAAATACAGGCCAAAAACAATTAATGGTTATGTGTTCAGAGACGAACATCAGCGCAAACAAATAGAAACTTGGATCAAAGATAAAAGTATCCCTCATCTATTGCTCAGTGGGTCTGCGGGCATAGGCAAAACAACTCTTGCTAAAATTCTTATACAAGAATTAGGCATCGAAGATTACGATGTCCTAGAAATCAACGCATCGCGTACTAACTCAGTCGACGATGTCCGAGATAAAATTACAAACTTTGTCCAGATGATTCCGTTTGGACCTTTTAAGGTGGTGCTATTAGATGAAGCTGATTATCTTAGTCCGAACGCTCAAGCGGCGTTACGTGGGGTCATGGAAGAGTATCATGCAACTTCTCGTTTCATCCTCACCTGTAACTACCCTAATCGTATTATCCCTGCTATACACTCACGATGTCAAGGATTTCACGTTGAGCGAACGGATCTTACTGAGTTTACCGCTCGTGTTGCTACTGTTCTTGTTGAAGAGGCTGTGGAGTTCGATCTTGACACGCTAGACGATTATGTCAAGGTAACTTACCCCGATCTTCGAAAGTGTATTAATCTTATACAACAAAACGTCCAGGATAATAAATTGGCTGCACCAAACAAAGGAGATGCAGGCGAAGCCGACTGGAAGTTTGATATGGTTAAATTATTCAAGGATGGTAAAATCAATGAGGCGAGAAAAATGCTCTGCGGTAAGTTAAGGGCGGAAGAAATGGAGGAAGTTTTTGTTTGGTTGTATAACAACTTAGATATTTTTGGTTCAGAAGAAAATCAAGATAAAGCTATATTGATTATTAAACAAGGGTTAGTGGATCACACTCTCATAGTTGATCCAGAAATAAATTTATCTGCTACTCTAGTCAAACTTGCAAGGATAGTATAATGAGTTATTTGGTTACAGAAAACTGTATTAAATGTAAACATACCGATTGTGTAGAAGTCTGCCCAGTTGATTGTTTTTACGAAGGTCCTAATTTCCTAGTGATTAATCCCGACGAATGTATCGACTGTGCAGTGTGTGTGCCTGAATGTCCAGTTGATGCCATTGTTCCCGACAACGACCAAAATATCGATGTGGTGTTCTGGACTGATCTAAATCGTCGATTAAGTTCTAAATGGCCTAACATAACTAAAAGAAAATCTGCTTTGCCCGATGCAGAACAATGGAATGGTAAACCTAATAAGTTGCCGTTGTTAGAAGAATGAAGTACAGATACATGATCGTTTCTTATATACAGAAACCCAACGGTAAATGGGACGAGATCACTGATTTTAAAAATAGTTTAAAAACTCGACACTATCAAACTGCCAAAGTCATTCTCGATTTCAAAGAGAAAAAATGTGTCATGAATTCTATTAATCCTCAGGCAGGATTCGATGATATGTTAGAATTCTATAAACGGTTGTTAGGGGATCAATTGATCCCCTACCTCCCTAACGATTAATTATCTCCGTATATTGCTAGAATCTCCTTAACCGCCTCGTGGCGTTCAACATCACCTACTGTAAAGTGACAGATATCTACATATCTGTGATTTGCAAAGTTGTTATACAACCCAAGGAATTCGAGCAGTCCGTTATTTGAAGGACGGTCTGCCTGTTGCAAATCTCCAGTAACAATCATCTTAGAACCTTGACCTAACCTAGTAAGCAGCATTTTCATTTGACTAGGTGTAGCGTTCTGCATCTCATCTGCAATAATTACAGCATTTTTAAATGTTCGACCTCTCATATATGCTAGAGGACTGGTTTCAATCACCCCCTCTGTTATCATGTTAGTAATTTCTCTAGCATTATAGTTTTCGGCAAACACATCCATTATAGGTTTAGTCCAAGGCTCCATTTTTTGTTGGAGATCACCTGGCAGGAACCCGTGTTGCTCATCTACTGAAACAGCTGGTCTAGTTATGATAATTTTAGTAGTTGATCCGTATTTCAACTGATCAATCGCCCACTGTACAGCCAACATAGTTTTACCCGTGCCTGCTGGGCCAATGGCAAAAATAATCATCTTTTGCTCATTGTTAAGTTTTAACAGGTAATTTTCTTGATTAAGATTTTTAGGGTATAGTTGGACTTTCGGACGTTTTTGATAGTTTTTGTCTACTAGCTTTATTACATTAGACTCTTCTTGATAATTAGTAGCTTTCAGTACTGCTGCTCTTTTACGCTTCATATAAGGTTAGCCCTCCTTTATAAGTGCTAGGCACGGACCTTTAACCGTTGTGCCCGTACCGAGCACAAACTTATTTAACTCGAAGCCAATTTTATTATAAGTTATGTTTAAGTTTTAGGCGGAATAAATACATTGGGAGAACTCCATGGCAGATATAAAAGACATTATAAGCAATGTAGAACAAATTTACGGTTCTAATAATAGCTTAAACTTACTCAAAGATTTTGAACGTGTAATCGACGAATTAGATACCTATGTTTACGATAATTGGTTAGATGGGCAATTAGTAGCAGGTCCCAAGGAGCACAGATATTTTGTCGAATGCACATTTATGTGGCCTAGAGATAAAATGCCAGAACCTAAGGGTGGTCTTAGATTATTAGATTATGGATGCAAGGTTAAATTTGCAGAATCAACATTAAAAAAAGTAAGGAAAATAAAAAATCCAGACGATATCAGATCAGGAACACGCAAAGGTAAAATCGATATCGAAGACATTTGGCTAGTTAAAATTTTGATGCCTAAAAAATTAATGCAAGACATTAATCGAGGTTATAAAAATCTTGACAAAAATAAAGTTGAAGATATCATAAATCAATTTGGTGCTGTCAATAACAACGTCGATGCATCAGAAACTCAAGTACAGGATCAGTCTAATGCAGAACAACCAGCAGCTTAATGAGGGATTGAGATCAGAAGATCTACTTAATCTAGTACATCCTATTTTTGATATAGACACATATAGATCAAAAATGGGTGAGGATCGAGATGTCTGCGTATTATCTTTTAAAGTTAAAGATCGGGCACCGGCAAAAGATCTAATGGAATTTGTAGAAAAGGGTTATGGTTTTGTTTTGGATGCAGATGTAAGTTCTGGAGAAAATGATCAAGGCGAATACTTTGTTTTTATAGAACTTTCAAGAAACGAAAAACTATCAGAAAATATCAAAGAACTAACTCACGGTATTAATAAACTCACAGGTAACGATAAGTGGAAATTCAAATACCACAAAGAATCAACTGTACACGAAGCTAATCAAGAAATGTTAAGAAAAATCGTTCCAGAAACTCCAATGGCCTACGAAGGTTTCATGAACAGAGTAAAAACCGAAAGCATCAAACGATTCTTCAGCAAAACCCTTATGGACGATCTAAGTTTAGAAAATGATATTATCACTATTAAAAAACCTTTTGACAAAGTTATTAAATTAAAAATAATAGGCGAAGATGACACCAAGAACATTTTAGAAAACACAGAAGATACTATTACAGTAGATCAAGAATCAACCAGCGAAGTTTTTTGGTTAACTAAAGTATTAGGGGATTACAATATTACCAAAATTGGCGAGAACTTTTTGTTCGATAACAAAGGTCAGGCCATGTTACTTAAAAGGATAGACTAATGAGTTTTACATTCAACTTTACCAAAGATCAACTTAAAGAAATGATTCCGAAGAATCCATATTTGGATAATTGGTACAAAGCTGTGTCAGAAATACTTCCAGAGTATCAAATTAACACACCACAACGTGTAGCAGCTTTCTTAGCACAATGCGCTCACGAAAGCGGTGGTTTTATTTTCTTAAAAGAAAACCTAAACTACAAAGCACCTAGCCTGCGTAAAGTGTTTCCTAAGTACTTTCCGGACGATGCTACTGCTGCGGCCTATGCCAATAAGCCAGAAAAAATCGCCAACAGAGTCTATGCAAATCGTATGGGCAATGGGGATGAAGCCAGCGGCGATGGTTGGAGATATTGCGGTAGAGGTTTAATTCAGCTGACTGGGAAAGACAATTACACATTTTTTGCTGCTTCGTTAGACATCCCGGTAGAAGAAGCCAGTGAATACCTACAGACATTTGAAGGTGCTGTGCAATCAGCCTGTTTCTTCTGGGAACAAAATAATCTCAATCAGTGGGCCGACAAAGGAGATATCCTAACACTGACCAAACGTATTAACGGTGGTACTATTGGTTTAGAAGATAGACAGAAACATTATAATCACGCACTGCATATCTTTGGAGCGCATTAACAATGTGGCTTACTAGCTGGATGCTGAGTTTTATTCCCGATACATTCTTTGTATGGGTAAGCTATGCACTGGTAGCAGTAGGAGTTGGATTATACATTATCAGCAAAATTGTTCGCTGGTTGCCATTACTAAGTCAATATAAATTTCCTGCAGAAATATTAGGAATAATTTTTCTCACTGTCGGTGCTTATGTGTTCGGCAGCTATGGCACAGAAATGGTATGGCGTGAGCGTGTTCGTGAATTAGAAGAAAAAGTAGCCATTGCTGAACAGAAATCTAAAGAAAAGAATATAGAGATACGAACTAAGATAGTGGAAAAAATCAAAGAAGTAAAAGTAGTGCAGGAAGTAGTTAAGAATATTATTGTTGAGAAAGAAAGGGTAATCGATGCACAATGTAAAGTCGCACCAGAAGCTATCGATATACTTAATATGGCAGCTACTGGACAGCTAAAGGAAGAAAAGAAATGAAACGATTAATTTTAATTCTTCCGGCGTTTTTATTAGCAGGCTGTCTGGGAACCACAGCACCAGTCAAAAGAACATTTCCAGGCGTTCCGGAAGAACTGATGAAGGCTTGTCCTGCATTAAAGACCGTGGAACCGGGCACAGAACAACTATCAAAAGTTATCGGTGTTGTTGCTGACAACTACGCACAATATCACGAATGTAAAATCAAAGTCGATGGCTGGATCGAGTGGTATAATGCGCAGAAGCAAATATTCGATGAAGTAAAATGAGTCCAGTATTCGACACTGACAATGATGGCAAAATCGGGCGTAGAGATATCGAAGCTAGCGATCGTTTACTAGAACTGGAACTTAGAGAAGAAAAAGCAGACAGCCAACGTAGAATGGCCTGGGTAGCTATTATTTCTATGATCGTTTTTACTGTTCTGCTATTCAGCCCTGTTATATCCGACAGCAGAGTCGAAGCACTGGCAGATCTACTAGGATTATTTTATATTGCACAAGCCGGAGTAGTAGGTGCCTATATGGGTGTCACTGCTTGGATGAGCAAAGGACAAAGCTCAGTAGTCAGTAGGATTTCACCTGCACCTAGTCCAAAACGTGTGCCGCAGCCGTCCGAACCCGAATTATAGTAATAGTTTATTCAAGATAGTGTTTTATAGATTTTTTGGGTAAATAACATTGTATTTTATGTTAGAACAGAAGGAGCGGTATGAATGCAGATTTGAAATTATTTAAATGGGTAATTATTTTACTTGCCCTACCGTTGGGTCTAGCTATATTTGGAGGTGATAGTTTCCGTTATCCCTGTCAAAATCCTGCGAACTGGGATAAAGATATGTGCAAACTTCCGTTGTGTGATGTAACTAGAACTTGTCCAGAACATATATTTAAAGGACAACGCGATCCAAGATTGGGTCCTCCAAAAGACGGAGTGCCGGCTTCAATAGCTCCAGTAGTAGTTGATAATAAAGGATGCAGATAATGGAAATTTTATCTAAATTTATAAAACAAGATAAAGAAACAGGAGAACACTTTATCTATACCGAAGAACAATTAATGGCCAGGTTGAGATTTTTTATTGGAATCTGTCTTGCATTAACGTTAACCGGTATTGTTTTTGTTGTGCTATATTCTATAATTTTTGTAACACAACCTTTAAATGCTATTTCGCCGATTGATCAAAAGTTCTTTGAATTGATTATTCCTATCGCAACGTTCCTAACAGGAACATTGTCAGGAATTATGTTGGCCGGTAACGATAAAGATGCCAAAATGAAAGCCCTCGAAGCAGCAACAAAAGCTCCAACAATTAGCCCGGCGCCGGGATCAGGACCAAGCGGCGGTGGCTTTAGTGCATCTGCTAATATTGGCGGATTTAGTGCTAGTTATAAATCTCCTTCGCCATTTGGAGCAGCACCTGCTACATCAGCATTTGGTGCTGCGGCACCTATTGCAGGAGGAGGTTTTGGAGCGATGTCAGCATCACCATTAATGAGCAGTACAGGCAAACCTATGCCTGAACAACCCGATCATCCGGAAATCTAAGGAGAATATATGAAACACATTATTTTTGTAGCAGGTCTAGCACTAGCATTATCGTATCCTGCGGTATATGCAGACAGTCATGATAAGAAACCAGAGACTAAAAAAGTTTGCGTTGACGCACAAGGCAAAGATGGTAAACCTATCATAGATCCAAAAACAAACAAGCCTAAACAAAATTGTAAAGAAGTAAAAGTACACAAGAAGCACGAAGGTACTGCGGTTCCAGTCAAGAAATAATTTGCATTGAAGATAAGGCAGTAAATAATAGGACTGTTAAACAGTCCTATTTTTATGATTGCAGAAATTATCCCTATTTTTCCAATAGCTGTCTATAGAATCAAACTACGATCATTAACATCATCCGAAGATGCTGTTATAAAAAACTCAGTAGTTAGTGATAAATCGCTTGGGAATAAAACTTCTTTACGATCAGATCTCTTAGAACATGAGAGTTTGAAAGATTTAAAAAGACTTTTCGAAGATAATGTTAGAGTCTATGCTGAAGAAATAATTAAAACTGATTGCCAGTTATACATTACAAATTCTTGGAAAAATGAAAATCATTTTAAAGAACCACATTCACTACACAATCATACTAACAGTATAATATCTGGTTGCTATTACATAGATGTAGAAACTTCAGAAAATTCTATTTCATTTGATAGAATGTCCTTGCCCTTTACTATGAATTTTAAAAGTAAATCATATACAGAATTTAATTCTACAGAATGGACTGTACCAATTGAAAATAATATGTTATTATTGTTTCCATCTTCTTTATTTCATCAGGTTAGAATTAATCAAACTAATAATATAAGAAGAAGTATTGCATTTAATACATTTGTCAAAGGTGGGTTCGATACCGAAACACAGCTAGTAAATAACAATACTGCAATTTTTAAATTAGGTTAAAAAGAATGAGCTATTACGAAACATTAGGATTAAGAAGAGGGGCCTCCGAAGAAGAGATTAAAAAAGCTTACAGAAGTCTAGCTATGAAACATCACCCCGATCGCGGAGGTGATGAGAAAAAATTCAAAGAAATTGAAGAAGCTTATAGAACTCTCAGCGATCCGGAAAAAAAACGTATGATTGATTCCGGAATTGATCCTAATACACAAAACACAGGGCATAGTTGGAATCAAGGCCCGTTTGAGTTCCATTTTGGATCAGACAATATACACGACATTTTTAATCAATTTGGTTTCGGATTTAATCAACGACCAGTTCGTAAAAATAAATCGCTAAACATAACCATAGATTTAACTCTAGAAGATGTGTTGTCGGGGAAAGAAATCAATGCAGAGGTAGGGATTCCGGGAGGTAAAAACAAAGTAATCAATATACAAATACCTCCCGGAATAGATAATGGTCAGCAGATAAAATATTCCGGAATAGGTGACGATTCTATTCCGGATCTACGAGCAGGCGATCTAATCGTCAATATAAGGGTAAGACCGCATCCTCTATTTAGGCGAGAGGGGGATTCGTTGATAATAGAAAAAACAATCAGCGTCTGGGATGCGATTTTAGGTTCTAGTTTAAATATAACCACGATTGATAATAAGACCATTACAATTACTATACCCCAAGGTACACAACCTGAAACTGTATTAAGTTGTCGAGGCGAGGGTATGCCTAATATGCGAACAAAGCAGCGCGGTAATCTTTTAATGAAAATAAAGATAGATATTCCTAGAAATTTGGACGCATCACAGAAAAATCTATTGGAGACTATTAGAAAAAATGGAATTTAAATTAGGCGTCTATCAGAGTCTTGTAGAAAAAAGCACAGATTGGAATTTTAGTAAAGATGGAGATCCTGAATTATTTGAAAATAGTCTTTGCGAATTTATGATTAACAACAACGGAATAGGATTAGCAGCCAATCAAATTAACATTACTAAGAGGGTATTTGTAATGGGCAGTAAAAAAATACCTGGATTTCCGGAACCTTTCGCTCTTTTTAATCCTAAAATTATTGAAACCAGTAAAGATACTGTGTTAGATCAAGAAGGCTGTTTAAGTTATCCGGGATTGTTTTTAATGATCAAACGTCCTCAATGGGTTATTGCAGAGTATCAAGATTCAAAGGGCAATATTAAAGAAATCAAAGTTGATGGTTATCTATCAAAATGTTTCCAGCACGAATATGATCATCTAGATGGTATATGTTTCGTTGACAAAGTAAGTCAATTAAAGTTACAATTAGCAATGAAGAAATTAAGGAAAATAAAATAATGATTGAACCTAGCAAGAGCCTTCAAAGTATTTTCGAAACTGCTATTGAATTAGCCAAATCAAATCAACATGAATACATAACATTAGAACACCTAGTATATAGTATAATGTTGGACGAAAAATCCTTCAATCATTTAGATCAATTTGGTGCCGATGTTAATTTTATTAAAAATAATTTAGAAAATTATATCATCAATAATCTAAGCGATATTAAAACCGAAGACGAAAATTGTAGACCTAAAAAAACTAATTCAGTAGAAAGAGTATTGAATAGATGTTTTTCACAGGTTTTGTTTAGTGGCAGACAAAAAATTGAAATCATAGATGTTATTCTAAGCATTCTCAATGAAAAAAATTCTTTCGCTTTCTATTTTTTAAGTAAGGGCGGAGTAAACAAAGAAAAATTTATTCAACATTTCCACGATCAGTTAACCGGGGAAGACGAAGAAAATGAAAGCGAGAATGCAGTAGTGACTCCTAATCAAATTGAAAGAATAATAAACCAATTCTGTACAAATTTAAGTTTACAAGCTAAACAACGTAAGATTGATCCTGTTATTGGTAGAGATGAAGAGCTGGAAAAAATTCAACTCATATTAGCACGTAGAAACAAATGTAATGTTCTAATGGTTGGCGAGCCGGGTGTTGGTAAAACTGCGATTGCCGAAGGTCTAGCAAGAAAGATCTTTGAAAAGAAGGTTCCTAAGTTTATTCAAGATCATCAAGTCTATACTTTAGATATCAGTTCATTGCTTGCTGGTTCTAAATATCGAGGTGACTTTGAAGAAAGGATTAAAGCTGTTCTTACTGCACTAGAAAAGAAAGGCAAAATTATCCTATTCATCGACGAAGCACATATGATGCAAGGCGCAGGTGCTGCTAATCAATCTAGCAACGATCTAGCTAATATTTTGAAACCTGTCCTTACCAAAGGTGTAATTAAACTTATTGCTTCCACTACCTGGGAAGAATATCGCAAGCACTTTGAAAAAGATCGCGCATTGATGCGCAGATTCCAGCGTGTGACAGTAGATGAACCAACTAGCGAAGTAACAGTGAAGATTATCAAAGGTATTAAAAAATACTATGAAAAACATCATAACGTGAAGATCACAGAAGCAGCGATCGAACAGGCAGTGAAATTATCTATAAAATATATGCCTGATAAAAAACTTCCAGACAAGGCCATTGATATTATCGATTGCGCATCAGCAAGATATAAACTTCGAGACGACGAAACAATGGAAGGCGTTGAACAAATAGTCGATGTTGAACAGGTCACTTATGAATTAAGCAAGATGATCAATATGCCGTTAGAAACTGTGGCGCAAAAAGAAAGTAAAAATCTTGCCGATCTAGAATCTGGAATGAAAGAAGTTGTCTACGGTCAAGATACGGCGGTAGACAATTTGCTAGACAAAATATTTGTGGCACAGGCAGGGATGAAGTTACCTAATAAACCGATTGGTTGTTTCTTATTTGCTGGGCCTACTGGTTGCGGTAAAACAGAAACTGCCAAACAATTAAGTTTGAAGATGGGCCTACCCTTGGTAAGATTCGATATGAGTGAATATCAAGAAAAACACAGTGTAGCTAAACTTATCGGTGCACCTCCTGGTTATGTGGGTTATGAAGATAATGCAGGTCAACTGATTACCAAACTACAAGAAACTCCAAATTGTGTTTTACTCCTAGACGAAATTGAAAAAGCTCACCCCGATGTAACAAACATTCTTCTCCAATTTATGGATAACGGTTTTGTCACCGGTAGTAACGGCAAGGTCGCAGATGGTCGTAACACCATTCTTATTATGACCAGTAACTTAGGTGCTGCCGACAACGAAAAGAACACTATTGGCTTCGGTGATCTAAGTAAGGATGGTGAAGATGATAAGGCAGTTAAAAAATTCTTTGCTCCTGAATTTAGGAATAGATTAGATGCAACGATTAAATTTACCAAGCTATCACAGGAAACTGTTAGAAAAATCGTTGAGAAATTTATCTTTGATTTGAATCAACAGATAAAAGAAAAGAACATCGAAATCATTGCAGATCAGCAAGTTATTACTTGGTTGGCTGAAAAAGGTTACGATAGTAAGATGGGTGCTCGACCATTAGCTAGACTGATTGATAATAAAATTAAATCACCGTTAAGTAGACAAGTGCTATTCGGGGAACTGAAAGAAGGCGGTAAAGCATTGATAAATTTACAAGACGGCGACATAACATTTTCTTTTTTTAAAAAAGAAATGACACTGACCAAGGAACAACGTAAGGCCTTGAAAAGAGGCGAGCCGATTCCTTTATTAGAAAATGACTAAAATAAAATATACAAATAGAAAGTTCTACAATAAATGGGTATATAAGGTATCTCTGTTGATACCTGGTATATCTGTTATGAGAATTAATTCTATTGAAAAATTGGTAGATTTTGATAAGGAAGCTTATCCCGAAGGTAACGGTTACAGACAAAGTAGTCTTATTAAGGCACATAACAATAAATTACCTATTACTAAATTAGCACGTATTCTAAATTCATATGATAAAGATGCCTATGCTAAAAGAATTGAAAGTAATAGAATTGATATCTATACTAACGATAAAACTGTTTGCGATTCTATTGATAAAGATCTATCAGATAAAGTCGCCTATATATCAATACCAGATAATAATCAATTAGATATTCTTAATACTGGTTTGATTCCTGTACAAAAATTACCGCACGGGATTTACAAATACAAAGTATATCTGTTGCCTCATAAGTTTAAAAACGACATACCAAATAAAAACAAATATCTTGCTTGGCTAGATCAACAAAATCCTAAAATTTTAATATCTGAAAAAGTAAAAAAATGGTTTATTGATACTAATTGGAACTGGGATCGCCGATACATTTACGTACAAGACGAACATACATTGCTGTTGCTGAAATTACGTGCCAACGAAGCTATGGGCAGGGTATATGAATACAGTGTAGTCGATAAATAAGAGATGTCCAACGAAAACATCATTTTATTGTCATCTACTTCTGTCGAAACCTGGGACGGAACTTCGGGCGTAGAATATCAATACAGCAATAAACAAAAAGCTGCAGGATACCATAAAAAATCTTCAGCATTGCACACTATTGTCTTTGATTTTGATAATTTTTTAGGCGATGTTAAGATACAAGCAACCTTAGAAGCACATCCTTCTCTTAATGACTGGTTCGACGTAGAATACGATAACGGATCAGAAATACAGGCTTTAGACAGTACCCCATTGTTAATTACCGAAACACGTAATTTTACCGGTAATTTCGTATGGATCAGAGCTGCATATAGACTTATGCAAGGTACTATTACACAAATCCGATATACTTACTAAGCCTTAAAGATCGATAAATATAGTATCACCTTACGGAAGATACTATGAGAGACCTTTTAGACAAATTAACATCAATTGAAAACACTCAAGAATCCCTTATCCCAGAGTTAGGCGATTCGATAGGATTCAGCTTCAGCCCAGATTTAGAAGTAGTTACTGAGGTTGTGGGATTCACAGAAGACGGAATCGTCGTAGAATTAGACGAAACTGGATTAACTCATCTTACAGAAAACGGGACTGTATTTTTAGACGGCGAACTTTCCGAAGGACTGCGAGATCCCAAAGACAATCCTTGTTGGAAAGGATACAAACCTGTCGGTACAAAGAAAAAAGGCGGACGCACAGTTCCAAACTGTGTGCCAAAAGAAAGTGTTGAAGAAAATTCAGAAATAGACGAAGCCGAGTATCGAGGTAAGAATGTTCCTTTAGGCAAAAAACTACCAGGCGATGTAAAAAAATCAAAAGTCTATGTTCGCAAGCCCAATGGTAATATCGTTAAAGTAAATTTTGGCGATAAAAAAATGCGTATTAAGAAATCGAATCCTAAAAGACGTAAGTCTTTTAGGGCACGTCATAACTGCAAAAATCCAGGACCTCGTTGGAAAGCACGTTATTGGTCTTGCAGGAGCTGGTAATATGTTATTAAATGAATTATGGTCTCCAATAGGTTCTCCTAACGAAAAAGAACAAGATATCAATTGGATTAACGATTTAAAGTATTATATCGATAATGACGACGATGTTCTCAGCAAGAATTTTTTTCCTGCAATCAAAAAACATCGAGACTATGTAGGAAATCCTGACGTTTATAAAATCTATATAAGACCAATAGAAAGCAGTTGCGAATCTTATTGTGAAAAATTTCAAATAGACGAAAGAGAAAAAAAATTTCCTAAAGAAGATTTAATTGAATTAGCAAAAAAATTTGCCGAAGAGCAAGAAATACATATTAAAAATAAAGATTACGAATCCGAATGAAACTTTTAGAACTTTTCGAAGCTGAGACTAAACATATCACTTTCGTATTTGGAAGGCTCAATCCTCCTACCTTAGGACATAAACAACTATTGGATACTGCTGCCAAAGTCGGCGGAGATTATAAAATTTTTGTAAGTCCTAGTCAAGATAAAAAAGACAATCCATTAGACTATTCAACTAAAATTAAATTTATCAAAGCTATGATTCCCGAACACGCTCAAGCCGTAGTTGAAGATTCTAGTCTAAATACTCCTGTTAAAATTGCTAGTTATCTTTACGATCAAGGTTATAGGGCAGCAACTTTTGTAGCAGGCAGTGATAGATTGGAGTCAATGAAAAAATTATTAGAGATGTATAATGGAGTTGAAGGCAAGGCTCATGGTTATTACAAATTTGATGTTTTAGATTTTAGAAGTAGCGGAGAAAGAGAAGATGGTGCTGAAGGTGTAGCTGGTATTAGTGCCAGTCGAGCTAGAGCAATGGCAGCTGGAGGGGATCTAGAGGCATTTGCAGATGCTACAGGTGCTGGACAATATGCAGAAAAATTATACGCCGCTGTTCGAAAAGGTATGGGCATTTCTGAATCTGTAGATGAGGGAATAAAATCAAAAATAGCAGGAGCTGCGTTAGCCGCTGCTAATCTATTAGGTAGTCCGGCACAAGCAGCTGAAGAACCAGTAAAACCTATCACTATTGCCTATGTAATGATTGATGGAGAAGTAAGAAAATATAATTTAGGTGATAAGTTTGATAATGCCAAAGATGCAGAAAAATTTATCAGTGGAGTATTAGATAAACAAGTATTACAAGGATATCAATTAGATATTAGACATGGATATCCGAAAAAGAAAGAAGTAAAAGAAGCACCTATTGAATTGGATCCTGCAGATCCTATGGATCCTATGATTTATGGCGCAGGAGGTAATCCTGCTAAACTAAAATATCGCATGATGAGAGCAGCAGGACAGATTAAAGATTTAGCCGGTCGTGTAGACAAAGCCAGTCCTAGCGAATGGCAAACTATGGTAAAACAGTTCGATGAATTAAAAATGAATGTTGAACAGATTCGACATGGTCTAGAAGAATTAGCAAAAATTCGTAAGAGGGGCGGAGTTCGTAGCAGAGGCATCGATCCAATGATTGATAGCATCGAAGAAGGTTACGGACGTTATTACTGTTCAACAGATAAAAAATGGAAGACTCGAAAAGGTCCTAAACAGAGTAGAAAATCATGAAAGCAAAAGAATTTATACCAGCAAGTAAACCGCGGAATCCTGTAGTTCGTCAACAACAAACATCTGGCGCTGGCGCACATCGAGATAAGAAAAAAGAACAAAAGCAAGGTTACGAGAAGCACAAAGGTAAATCTGTTTCTGAAACAGAACTTAGAGATAAAGGAGATCTGCAGGCAAAACGTAAAGCTCTGCAAGATTTACAGATGGATCCTATCGCTGCACAAGATAAACAGATCAAACAAGCAATAATGCAACGTAAAGCAGATCTAGAAAAAGAAGCAAAGAGTAAAGGTATGTCAGAAAGAATAAGAGATCCAGAAGATTGGGATGAAGGAAATACTGAACCGCCCAACAATATGGCAGTCTATATCAACGGCAAGTTATGGAAAGTATTTCGTGGTAACGGATATTATGCAGATGACGAAAGAGAAATGAATCAGTATTATAAACTACAAGATTGGGCTCGTAAAAAATCTCAAGCTACTGGTAAAAAATGGGAAGTGTCTAGAACCGGTGCTCCTGCGACCGAAAGCATAGCAAAAGAAGATGGTAAAGAAATAGCAAGAACACACAAAGGCGGTATCGTTACTAAAACTGCACAAGGTATTAAACATACTAAAACAGACTATGACGATGAAGGTCTAGGATGGGCAGGAAAAGACAAACCGGACTCTGATAAAAGCCCTTACAAAAAAGTTCCTATTTTAGATAAAGACGATGATTAAATGAAACTCGATGATTTAAAACGTCTTGCTGGTATTACAGAATTCAAAGGATATCAACCCTATGACGGTAGTAACATAAGTATCACTGGGAATGAAAAAGGTGAGCTTATGAAAAAGCACAATATTAAACCGGGAACACCTGAGTGGTTTCAGTTATGGTTTAGCTTGCCTTATCTAACCGGAGAAAAACCCGTAGGAGATAAAAATGGTCGAAATAACTGAAAATGCAAAACAGAAAGTCATAGACTTATTGATTGATGAAAACAATCCAAACCTTATGCTTCGCACATTTGTTCAAGGCGGAGGGTGTTCAGGTTTTCAATATGGCTTTACCTTTGACGAAGAAAAGAACGAAGACGATTTCGAAATATCATTAGACGATAAATGGAAACTGGTTGTTGATTCTATGAGTATGCAATATATGACAGGAGCAGTGATTGACTATACTGAAGATTTAACAGGTTCTAGTTTTAGTATTAAAAACCCAAACGCACAAACAACCTGTGGTTGCGGTAGCAGTTTTAGTGTTTAATAATGAGAGCACACGAGTTTATAAATGAAAATTTTGCTGACGGTAAACGCAAAGGCAAAAGTAGGCCGGGTCGAGTAAAGCGAGCAGGTGCTAGTTGCAATGGTTCTGTAACTGATTTAAGAAAACGTGCTAAAAATGCATCCGGAGAACGAGCCAAAATGTATCATTGGTGTGCTAATATGAAAAGTGGACGCGGTAAATAATCGTATGAAGATAAAGGAAATTTTTGAAGCTGCAACTGCCGGAGCCACTAGTGCAGGTGCTATTGCTGCGGTACCGAACCCACATATTAGTCCAGGTCCAGCTAGAGGTAAAAAAAGTTACACCGGTTCTCCTGGAAAAAGTGGCACTAAATCTCCGCCGCAACCCAAAGTAACCCAGCCGAAAAACAAAGACGGTACAGCTAAAAATGCTCTAGATGTCAAGGCTAGTTTGTTCGGTGAAGGTAATTTCATACAGAGATAAATATAATATGGACCTCGAAAAACCGCATTTTGACGATCACGAAGCTAGAATGGCTAAATCTGATTTACTAAGATTAGCCAAGTATTCTGCTAAACTGTTTAGAATGATCGAAGAAAACGAACAACTAGATGGTTGGGTACAAGAAAAGATTAGCCTCGCTGCAGATTATATAGGTAATGTATATCATTACTTAGAATACGAAAAAATGACTGGCGAAGCTATCAATATAGGTCCTAGAGAATTCGAAGAAGCTGTTCAGGCTAAAGTTAAAGATAGCCTAACAGAGCAATGGTTAAACAAAAAACAAGGAAACTGAAATGGATTTCAAATCACTTATTTCTAAAATCAACTCGCTAGATGTACAGGCAGAATCAAAGCCTTTGACAGAACCAAAAGAAGTTCTTAGACTAGACGAGGATACAGAATTTAGAGTTCTGGCAGGTATTACTCCTCTTACTGAATCTTTAATCGCTGAAAAGAAATTGTCTAAAGCAGAAAAAGAAAAGAAAGAAGAAGTAGTAAAGTCTATGAAAAAAGACAAAGAAGGATTTGAAAAAAGATATGGCAAACGCGGTGAAGAAGTTATGCATGCCACTGCTACTAAAATTGCCAAAAAGAAAGAAGAATCAGCTGAGAATGATGACGAAGCATTAAATGAATATGAATCCAAAGACGGAAAATATGTTCACAAGGGCAAATATGGCGCAGACTATGATGGCAGCGATCATCAAGAAGAGCCAAAGAAAAAAGAAAAATCAGGAATGACTGGCGCTGAAAGACGCGAACAGAAAGCTAAAGATAAAGAACAAGATAAAGCTTCGAAAGATTACGAAAAGAAACACGGTAAAGGTTCAGTAACACGTCACAAGATGGAAGCTGCTGAATTAGACAAGGACAAGTTTCAAAAGAAATTTGATTCTATGGTAGAAGCCAAAAAAGACAAGATGGCTAAAAAAGATAAGAAGATGGATGAAGGTTCAAAGCCAGACTTCTTAGACTTAGACAAAGACGGTAACAAGAAAGAACCAATGAAGTCGGCTGCTAAGGACAAAGGTGGAGACAAAAAAGAAACCGGTAAGAAAGGTATGAGTGCTGCACAAGAAAAATATTTTGGCAAGAAAAATGAGTCTGTAAAGACTTCTAAGAAAGTTGTTTCTGAATCAGTTGAAATGCCTACAAACTTCCGAGAAATGATGAAATTGGTTATCGAAAGCGGCGGACAACAGGCCATAGATCCATTAGACAAGGCATTGTTTGATTGGGCTACTCGAGTAGCTCAAAAGAAATTTACTGAAGCAACTAAAGCAGAAGTATATGCAGGTCTAGTCTACGAAAGAATGGGCGGACGTTTTGAAATATATGACGTTCTAAGCGAAACACAAGAGTAATATTATCTATTTCAAACAAAGCCAGTTTTAAAACGACTGGCTTTTTTGTTGACTATATAAAGGATCATGCCTACATTTCAACCTTTTTATAATTTTGGATACTTACAGCATAAATTTACAGGTGAGGAATTGAAACCTGTAATTTCAGAAATAGACGAAATCAGTAAAGACTTTTCTAAAGCAGTACCCGCTAATTCTCAATTAGTCGGTAATATTAGAAAAGAATATAATTTAACAAAATCTAAAGAATATTTAGAAAAACTTCTTTTCCCTTTTATAGATCTATACGAAAACAATTATAATTATTTTAAAACAGTAGAAGTATTGACCTCTAACTTACCGTTTACCTTAGATAGTTTATGGGTAAATTTTCAAAACAAACACGAATTTAATCCGATGCATAATCATTCAGGAGTAATGTCTTTTGTAATATGGACAAAAATTCCTTATTCTCGAATCAGCGAATCAAAAGTGGCTCCTGGTTACGCAAGCACACGTAATTGTTCAGGATCGTTTGAATTTCAATTCACTAATATTCTAGGTCAGATAGGAGGTCAACTTATTGATTTAGATCAAACATATGAGAATACAATGGTGATGTTCCCTTCTAGATTAAATCATTGTGTTTATCCGTTTTTTTCTTCGGACGAATATAGGATAAGTGTATCAGGAAACTTTTATTTAAAGAGTTGATTTTAGAATCTGTTTTGTGTATAATAAATTATTAGGAGAAACAAATGGCAAAAATGTATGGACCTGAAGAAAAAGCAAAATTAGAAAGATTGATCAACGAAGGCGGAAATGTACTTCGTGAAATCGAAGATTTAAGCGAAGGTCTAAAAGAGACTGTAAAAGCAGTAGCAGAAGAACTACAGGTTAAACCCAGTATTATCAATAAAGCAATCAAGATTGCACACAAAGATAATTGGAAGAATCACGAAGAAGAGTGGGACGAGATCGAAATGATCTTAGGAGTAACTAAGCGTTTGCCTGAGAAAGACTGAATGATTAACGAATTATTTCGTCCTACTTTAGAATGGATAAAAGATGATTGGAAAAGTAACTCGTTCCGTTTTCTGGTGGAGGTTATCGCATGGGCTATATCGATTGGATGTTCAATCACTATGGCGCTCACCGTCCCCAATCCTCCTTTGCTCATTCTTTACCCTATTTGGATCGCTGGTTGTGCTATGTATGCTTGGGCTGCTCATACTAGGAAATCGTTTGGCATGTTGGCTAACTACCTATTATTGGTAACCATAGATACAGTTGGTCTAATTCGTATGTTATAAATAAATTTGTTAAAGATGGTAGGCGTGGCCATAAACCGCACTTTTGGTATTTGCGAGCCCTAAATCGCATATGGAGAAAAATGAGTTACGTTGACGCATTCTATGATCGTAACGACGACATTATTCGTGTCGTCGAAAGAGATAACAAAGGTAATAGGCATTTTAGAGACTATCCTGCCAAACATCTTTTTTATTACAAAGACCCTAAAGGCAAGTTTGAATCTATTCACGGCGACCCGCTGAGCCGTGTTAGTTGTAAAAATATCAAAGAGCTTCGTAAAGAACTTGCTATTCATTCAAATAAAAAGCTCTACGAAAGCGACATCAATCCTATCTACAGATGTTTAGAAGATCACTATCTTAACGTAGATTCTCCTAAATTAAATGTAGCGTTCTTTGATATTGAAGTAGACTTTGATCCCGAGAGAGGCTATGCGTCACCAGACGATGCATTTATGCCTATCACTGCTATCGCTATCCATTTACAATGGATGGATACTCTAATCTGTCTTGCTATCCCCCCAAAAACATTGTCTTTAGAAGAAGCTAAAAAATCTGTAGAAGAGTTTTCTAATACTATGCTGTTCGATAACGAAGCAGATATGTTAGACACATTCTTAGATTTGATAGAAGATGCCGATGTATTAAGTGGATGGAATTCTGAGGGTTTCGATATTCCATATACAGTTAATCGTGTTACTAAAGTTTTAAGCAAAGAAGATACTCGTAGATTTTGTCTGTGGAATCAATTTCCTAAAAAACGTGAATATGAAAAATATGGTAAAGCCGCAGTCACTTATGACTTGGTTGGTAGAGTTCATCTAGATAGTCTCGAACTGTATAGAAAATATACCTATGAAGAACGTCACACGTATCGACTAGATGCTATTGGCGAGATGGAAATTGGAGAAAATAAAACAGTTTACGAAGGTACACTTGATCAATTATACAATAATGACTTCCGTAAATTTATTGAATACAACAGACAAGATTGTGCTCTGTTAGATAAATTAGATAAGAAACTTAAATTCTTAGATCTAGCTAACAAAATTGCACACGAAAACACAGTTCTTTTACAAACTACTATGGGTGCTGTAGCTGTTACAGAACAGGCTATTATCAATGAGGCACATCGTAGAGGTATGATTGTTCCTAATCGTCCTAAACAAGACGATCGCGGTGACACACAAGCCGCAGGCGCTTATGTAGCATATCCTAAAAAAGGTATCCACGAATGGATCGGTTCTTTAGATATTAACTCACTGTATCCGTCGGCGATTCGTGCATTGAATATGGGTCCGGAGACTATTGTTGGTCAGTTGCGTCAAGACGGAACAAAGGCTCATATAGAATCTGAAATGTCTAAAGGCAAATCTTTTGCTTCGGCCTGGGAAGGTATTTTTGGTTCTCTAGAATATACCGCTGTAATAAACAGAGAAGTAGGTAGAGAAATTACCATAGATTGGGAGGGTGGGGGCTCTGATATTTTAAGTGCTGCACAGATCTATGATTTAATATTCGAAAGTAACCAACCTTGGATATTATCTGCCAATGGGACTATCTTTACCTACGAGAAAGAAGGTATCATTCCTGGGCTGTTAGCACGTTGGTATAAAGAACGTAAAGAAATGCAGGCCAAACTCAAAGAATGTATCCAAGCCGGCAACAAAATTGAAGAAGAATACTGGGACAAGCGTCAGTTGGTTAAAAAGATTAATCTTAACAGTCTTTATGGTGCTATTCTTAATCCGGGTTGCAGATTCTTTGATAATAGGATTGGACAGTCCACAACTCTTACAGGTCGTCAAATTGCCAAACATATGGCAAGTAAAGTAAACGAAATCATAACCGGAGACTATGATCACGTAGGTCGTGCTATTATCTACGGTGACACAGACTCTTGTTACTTTTCTGCGTATTCTACGCTAAAGAAGGACATTGAGAAAGGATCAATTCCTTGGTCACGAGAATCAGTTGTTGAACTTTACGATACTATAGGAGAAACTGTAAATGGTACCTTTATTAGATTCATGCAAGATGCTTTCCACGTCCCAAAAACTCGAGGAGAGGTCATCAAGGCAGGTCGCGAGATTGTTGCTTCCAAAGGACTATTCATCACAAAGAAACGATACGCAGTCTTGTACTACGACAAGGAAGGAAAACGCACAGATGTCGACGGGAAACCAGGCAAGATTAAAGCAATGGGGCTTGACCTCAAGCGGTCAGATACCCCGGTTGTTATCCAAGACTTCTTAAGCAATGTACTTGAAAGAGTTCTCACAGGCCAGAGCAAAGAAGAAGTTCTAGAATATATCACTGATTTTAGAACAGAATTTAAAACTCGTCCGGGATGGGAGAAAGGTAGTCCTAAACGTGCTAACAATATCACAGAATATGCTGCCAAAGAAAAGAAAGCAGGTAAGGCAAATATGCCAGGTCACGTTCGTGCTAGTCTAAACTGGAATACATTGAAGAGAATGATGGACGACAAGTACAGTATGAATATTACCGACGGTGCCAAGGTCATTGTCTGTAAGGTCAAAGACAATCCGATGGCTTATACTTCAGTGGCTTATCCGGTAGACGAGTTAAGATTACCGCAATGGTTCAAAGATTTACCCTTTGACGACGCTGAAATGGAAACCACAGTCATTGACGAGAAATTAGAAAATCTTATTGGTGTTTTGGAATGGGACATCAGTTCAACAAGATCAGACAACACATTCAACAAATTATTTGATTTTGAATAATTTCGTGGTTGATTTTCATTCAAGATCTAAATATAATCTTAATATTAAGGAGAATTCTCAATGAAGGATATTTTACAAGACATCGTAAGCCACACACAAAATCTAGGCTTTTTAACTACAGTTAAGGTAACAGGTGCAGAAGACAAAACACAGATCTTTTCAATGGCCGATGACCGTTCGGTAATTATGGAGGGAGAAACTGCAAATCCTTACCCGGATATGCTAGGAACATTTGGTATGCCGCAATTACAAAAACTAAAGTTTTTGTTGGACGGTGCTGAATATAAAGAAGATGCAAAAATCAATGTTACTTTTGCAGAACGCAACGGCGAAACTATTCCAGTCGGCATTCATTTCGAAAACAAAGACGGCGACTTTAAAAACGATTATCGTTTTATGAATCAAGAAATCATCAATGAAAAGATGAAGACTGTTAAGTTCCGTGGCGTTAAGTGGGATGTAGAGATTGAACCGACAGTATCGGCAGTACAGCGTTTTAACTTCCAGGCAGGTGCTAACAACGAGCATCCAACATTTCTCGCTAAGACCGACAGCGGCAACCTAAAGTTCATCTTTGGCGATGCTTCAACACACGGTGGTGAATTTGTATTCGCACAGAATGTTGCAGGTAAACTTGATCGCGGTTGGACTTGGCCAGTTCTGCCAATCCTAAGCATTCTTAAGATCGCTGATGTCAACAATACAAAGATGAATTTAAGCAACGAAGGTGCTATCCAGATCACCCTCGACAGTGGTTTGGCTACTTACAAATACATCATTCCAGCACAGGCAACTTAATGATTAATTCTTTTACACAAGCATCTAGATATATTACTACATATATGGGATCTACTAATGATCCCTATTTCAGTATGTCTGCACTATAATGGAAAAATATAATGTGATTCCAATCTTTCCATCTCCGTTATATGTAGCGGAGATCGATAGTTTTACACCACAAGAATTAAGATTCGTACATAGGACAGATCTTTATTCTAAATACGAAAACACAGACGGCATCTTAGTAGGATCTGACAGATTTGATATTTTACAAGCACCTGAATTATATAGAATTAAATCATTCATACAAACACATCTCAATAACTATGCTTCAAATGTTATGTGTGTAGACAATGAATTATTTCCTACAATAGCTTGGTTAAACAGAACTAAAAAAGGTGCCTATCACTATCAACATCATCACGTAAACAGTATTGCCAGCGGAGTTTTATACTTCACTGACAATCCTGCTCCTATAGAATTTCATACTAACCAGACATGTTCCTGGTCAACTTTAAAAGTTTTTCCAAAAAATTATAATCAATTTAACACGCACAGTAATATAATAGAAGTTAAAAAAGGTACTCTTATTATTTTTCCATCTTACTTAGAACATTCTGTTATTAGAACTACAAACGATTTGGATAGAATTAGTCTTTCTTTTAACACTTGGATATCTGGAACAATTGGATTACTGAATCAAACAAGTTATTTGAACTTAGATTCTCCTACACTGGTAGACGAACCAAAAGATAACCTAAATATTCTAAACGAACGAAAAAAATTCCTTGACTAAATCTAATTTTACAATTACAATATATAAACTATGAATAAACAACCTGTTGATTTAACACCATTACAGAAAGACTACGCAGTGTATTTGCCTGCGATTAGTTCTTTCTATAGTACCTACGTAGACAAACAACGTAAAGAAGAATTTATACCCAAAGATCGTATTCCTAAAGGATTCGATCGAGGCATCGAAGGAATGAACTTTTTAAATCCAGAACAAGGCTATTTTTATTACAAATACGCTTTGTATTCAGCTGGACATGCACAATTAGATATTGAAAAAAGTTTAGAACAGGAATTAATGATACAGTCTAGAGATCGCAATTCCACTATGATTCTAGGCGACTCCGGCGGTTACCAGATTGGTAAGGGTGTTATCAAATTCGATTGGCAAGACTTTGAAGGTCCAACTGCTAATAAAGTTCGTGAAAAGATTCTTACCTGGTTAGATGTCACTGCTGATTGGTCGATGATGCTAGACGTTCCCACTTGGGCCTGTGATAAAAATCACACAGAAAAAACCGGTCTAAAAACATTCGAAGATTGTCTTGAAAAAACACAGTTTAACAACAAATATTTTATTGACAATAGAATCGGCGCTGCTAACGGCGGAACTAAATTCTTGAATGTTTTACAAGGATCAAACTGGGAGAATGCAGAAGCTTGGTATCAAGGTGTAAAAGAATTCTCAGATGTAAACAAATACGGAGATAAGGCTGCAGAAGGTTGGGCTATGGGTGGAGCCAATATGTGTAAAATGCCTGTGACTCTTAAACGTCTTATCACTATGAAGTTTGACGGTATGTTAGAAGGCAAAGATTGGATGCACTTCTTAGGTACTGCTCAGTTAGATTGGAGTTGTTATCTAACTTCAATACAAAGACAGATTAGGAAACACGTCAATGAAAATTTCAGTATCTCCTTCGACTGTGCATCACCTTTCATCGCAACAGCTCACGGATTGGTTTATACTAATGCCCAACACACCACTAAACGATGGAGTGTTATCATGGATAAAGCCCCGGACAATAAGGGTCTTGCCGGACGGCACGATATACCTTTTCCTTTCGAATCCGAAGTCGGTCGCAGACTTACGATCGCTGATATCTGCCACTATGCTCCGGGAATGCTAAACAAGATCGGTAAAGAAGGCAAGACATCGTGGGATTCATTTGCCTATGCGTTGATGATGAGTCATAATGTTTACTGTCATATCGTTGCGGTACAAAGAGCTAATCAGCTAATGGATATCGAACTTAAAAATAAGCCGAGGATGCCTTGGAGGACTTATCGAGCCAAAGTAAAAGATCATGATTTTAGTGATGAGATAAGCGACTGGGTTCCCAGAAACATTCTTTATTTTGATAGTTTTGTCGAAGAACTGTTTGCCTGCACTGATAAAGCAACAGCATTTGAAATGATCGAAACTGCAACTACACTAGGATTTTTAAATGGTGTAGAAGGTGCTAGACTTCGTGGTGGTGTTAAGAGTATTGCTAATACATTGTTTTACGAAGAGGGCGAGGAAGACAAATCCGCCTACGAGGATGAGAGAGAAGACGAAGAACTTGATAAATTGAAAGTAGAATAAATGCGATCACAATCAACTGCTAAAATTCACGCTCCTAAATGTGCATTGCCCAGTTGCAATAATCAAGTAGGATATCATAAAAGAAGCAATAAGTTAGACGGTAGCCCTGTATGGCAATGGAAAACTTTTTGTGAATCACACAGAACTGCACTACGTTTCGAAGTTGACGAATGGATGCAGTCAATTGGTTGCGAAAACAAACACGGCTATCTAGGATGGTTTTGTAAAGATCCTAACACTGAAAGTCTAACCATAGATCATCACGACGGCGACAAACTAAATTCGTCCAAAGAAAATCTAAAAATTTTATGTGCTAATTGTCATAACAAGAAAACTAAAATTTTCGGAGATCATAAAAAACGGTATACCTATACCAATCAAATGTTTTCTAAATTTTTTGAGGAAATCTAATATGTATGAAAACCGTATAAAAATGTTAGTCGAAACCCATCGTTTATTAGATATTAAAGTATCCGAATTAGAAAAAAATGGTAACTTTGATGATCAAAAAATGTCTGAATTGAAGAAGAAAAAGTTGCAATTTAAAGACGAAATTGCTAGACTTACTAAACTGCAATGGGAACACGATCACGAAACTGTAGACTACAATGACGAAAGATAAAAAACACAAACCAAATCAATTTGCTTTAAATAGATCGCAAATTGAAAAGTTATCTAAAATGGCTGCTCACTTCAAAGAAGTCGAGTGGTTCACTCTCGAAGAAAATAACAGCAGCGGAATCGGTCCTACCGTTGTTGTCAAGTTTAATCTATTCAACGATAACGATAAGGACATCGATACTACTGTTGATATCACTGATGTAAGTACCTGGTAATGAAAAGAGATTATAAATCCGGTGTAGCTGAAACTATTACATTCTTTACAGGAATAGAGATTGAACGTACTCCTGCATATGGAATGAAAACTCTGTTTGTAGTAGGAGTTCACGATCCCTATCATATTTTAGAAATGGTGATGGAAAGTAGATCTTATGTAGACGAATCAAAGCATATCAAGCATATCTATTTTGGTGCCAATCAAAGTTTTAAAACTAAAGGCATTAATGATAGTGAAACTTGGCGTCCTTGGGAAAATATGATCTATGTTTGTCTAGATTCAGAATATGATCTTTGGTGCACCTTAGACTTTGATGTCTTCGAAACAGAAGGATTGCTAGAGAGCGGTCTTACCGAAAAACGTAGATTTATTCCGCAGATTAGTGTAAAATTACCATATCTAAATCAATTAGGTTATAATGCTACACTAAAGATTGATGACAAAGATTTTGCAGCAACTAATCCTGGGGTTTGGTGTCATAACCTACAGGACCTTCTGGGAAGAGATCGCTTCACAGATTGGGATCAATATGGCAAGGATGAGATAATCAAATGAGTGGTTATGGACAGGTGGCTGTTGCTAAGATGAGTTCTGGCAATCAGACACGAAGAATAAGGAAGGCTAAAAAGGTGAAATTAACAGTTAGGCAACGTATTCGCAACTGGCTTATGCGTGATGACGAAGAAGCAGATGTTCCTCAACTAGTAACAGCATCCGAGGGATTATCTAGTGAAGGCATGCGTATGCAAATCTACAAAGCATCTGGTGGTTATGTTGTAGAAACTCGCAGCTATGACAGTCATAAAGATCGCCATTTTAACAGTATGCACGTCATTACCGAAGATCAAGATCTAGGTGACTGTTTAGGTAAAATTGTAATGATGGAGGCATTGCAAAGATGATCGTTCGGCAAGACATTCGTCCTAATAAAATGATTTGGGTAACCTTCCGTAAAGAAGGCATCCACAAATATCCCGCAGCAGCAACTGATCCTAATCTAGCAACAGGAGATGAATATGATGTCTCGTTTTTGGCTAATCCCCATCGCCATATTTTTCATTTTAGGGTATGGCTTAGTGTCACCCACAATGACAGAGATGTGGAATTTATACAATTCAAACGATGGTTGGAAAAATTGTATTCTAGCAACCAAGGTGTATTGTCGCTAGACTACAAAAGTTGTGAGATGATGAGCGATGATCTATATGCTCAGATTCACACAAAGTATCCAGATCGTGAGGTTTGGATTGAGGTCTCCGAAGACGGAGAAAATGGTTCATTTATTAAGTACTAAACTAAAAGGAAGAAGCTAAAATGGCTCGTAACTACAAGGACTACTCTTATTTCGAAAATCGTCCTGATGTTGTTAAAGTGTGGGATGACCTAGACGCCTACCACGATTATTGCAGATTTGAACTCTGCGATTTTAATCCTGCTGATCTTTATCGTAAAGATTCAGTAAACTATCAGGCTTACCTAAACAGTAAGCGTCCACGCAGGCCGTATCAAGGCAACAGGCCTCGTTGGGATAACAATGGACGTCGTAATGGCCAAAATTTTTCTCGTTGATCTAGAAGCAGTAGAAACAAGGTACACAGGTGAGTGGAAGACTCACCTTCCTTCGTTGCTACGAAAGAGAGGACATGATGTTCAAGTTATTAGTGGTCCTGAAGATATTCCTAAGGCCACTACTCCTGGCGCCTTTCTTAATTTTGGTGGCACTAATATCTATAAGTCTCGCCAAGTTGAAGAATTTAGTCGTCTATTTACATCCGGAGCAGTTAAGCCTGGGGATCATTTTATTTTT
>Ga0172367_10001349_pt1 | contig 35911 bp, 76 predicted proteins | sample Lak10m_FD_114542 | JGI IMG/M metagenome (GOLD analysis project Ga0172367, IMG submission 114542) | Freshwater microbial communities from Kabuno Bay, South-Kivu, Congo - kab_022012_10m | ecosystem: Environmental > Aquatic > Freshwater > Lake | place: Democratic Republic of the Congo: South-Kivu... | reverse complement strand
TGACCGGTTTGATCTCCTCTAGACTGTCCGCTTGGGTAAGGTCGTTGATCATAACCGTATCCCTGATCGTAGCCGCCGTTATCATAGCCTTGATCATAACCATATCCCTGATCGTAACCGTAACCATTTCCGTAACCTCCGCCGTATCTAGGATCGTAATCGCCAAACCGTTTCTGTCTCTGTATCTGCCACGTGATGTACCCTCCGACCGCAAACTCAAGAGATGCCCACATGATGAAATCGTACATTGTGAGATCCTGGTACTTAAAGATCAAGAAGAGTATCATCCCCAACTGGCCGACGATAAACGAAAAACCTGACTCCATTCTCTTCTTTGAAAAGTAAGATGGTTGACTTGAATAGAGTTTGCCTATCTCTTGAATGAACCACTTGGTGTTGTTCCAGCCAAAGAACCAATCGTTCCTTCCTCTAGGAGGTGGAGTTGGCCTAGGTCTAGGTCTTGGTCTGTGATTTCGGTTACGGTTCGAAGTCATTGCTCTCTGATACGTTGTACTTTTTCATCGGTGCTGACCGCTGGTCAGTTAGATCTCGCCACAGGTCTCTAACATCTGGTTGTCCAAGAGCCCCGGTCTGAACCATCGTGTAAAATTCATTGTCAGAATTTTGCATCATGCTAAACCAAGTCTCAAGGCTGGGTTTTTTGTCCAGCTCTTTCACTCTGACCTTTAGCCGTCTGAACCTTGGAAAAAGTTCAAACTCGTAACGCGTTCCCTTGTACCGACGGTTCATGTCCAAGTCCGAGAGGTTTCTTAAAGGCCTAGCATTTTCGCTAATCCATTGATCGAATGTTAAAATGTCCATGCTACTGTTATTTATTCTGAGAAGCGGATAAATAAAGAAAAAGAATCTAGCCACATGCCTATTCAAATGTATGAGGAATGGTTGAAAGAGTCGGAAAAAGTCGATCCTCAAGCTGTTCCAACCGCTAGCCCAACTACTCAACCGGCTCCTAGCACTGATGTTCCGCCAGTCGGAGACATTCCGCTAGAAATCTCTCCAGAGGGTTCGCCTGAACCTACGACTGACTCTGTTGGTGAACCTGCTTCCGAATTGGAAGAGTTCGAACAGATAGACACTACTAGGAGAGACGCGATAAAAGCATTCAAAGACAAGCAGAAAGAGTACATGGAAATTCCGATCGAAATTAGGAACAGTCCTACTACCGACGAGGATAAGACGAAAGTTGAGAGCATAAAAGCTGAACTACAGACTCTAAACACAGCAATGAAAGATGCTGTTGCTGCTTACGACGCTTTTAACGATAAGATGCTAGGTTCCTCATCTGATGCAAACGAAGAGCCGTAAAATAATCACGCAAGTTCATGAAACAGTTAGTTCTCGGCTTTGGACAGTTCGTTAACGAGATGTTCGCCCAAAATGAGAGCCATGAAAAGAAATCTGCCTGCTGCGGAGCAGCCGTGTTGGAAGACGGTTGTTGCTCTGACTGCGGTGCAGCTGAACCGAAGGAAGTAAATGAAAACCCAGAAGCAGCAGGTGCTGCTCACATACACAAATCCACCGGCACAGAGCCTAAGGACGTGTAAAAAGAACGCTAAACAGCATGAAACAGTTTATTTTAGATTTTAAGGGATTCGTCAACGAGAATTTCGATCCAGAAAACGAACCTATCGTTTCAGGAGAAGGCGGAGTTGAAACCGCTGAACTGCCAAAGGAAGTCGGAGACATCGCAGCGTCCATCATCAACGGAAATTTTGAAGGTCACAAGATCATCGGAGTAGACGGGGATACGATAAGAGTGAAAACTTCAAAGCAAGATTTCAAGTATGCTCCAGACGTTCTCACGCTAAGGGACATGGGATTTGAAGCATGGAGTGGTAAACCGTACGACGTAAAGTTGGAACTCGACGATGCTGATCCAGCAACCGGCGAACTTTCGTACTTCATAGAGTTCACACCAAAAGCAGCCAGGAGAGCAAAGGTTGAAACCGGAGAGGATGACAACGAGGTAGAGGACGAGTACACAAAACCTAGTGAGTTTGAAGATCTTCCGGAAACTCCCGAAGAAGATACAACTGGTGTGGTTGGTAAGGGTGATAACTTGTTCAAGGACGAGGATGAACTCCCACCATCAGAAGACGAAGAAGATGAACTTTACGAGGGTCGTAAGAAAGCTCAGACCGGCGGATTCCCAAAGCTGAAGATCAAGCAAGCTCCTAAGAAGGACAACCCTAATCTCAACATACCTAAGGTTAAAGGAAAGGGATTTAAGCCTGAAACTAAGTTCGATCTCATGAAGAAAGACCCGAAAAAGATGGTCGAGGTTGACAAAGAAAAGAAAGAACCTCCTATCAAAAAGTAAATCAGACACTTAAAAAGCCGGCTAGTCCGGCTTTTTTTGTTAAAGATTGGTACATTATCTAAAAACGCAGACATGAAAAAAGCAATCCTAGCAGCGGTTTTTACTATACTATCGATTGCCGCTATTTCCCAAACCATCGAGCAAGCCTTCGTAGACAAGCTCAACGAAGTAAGAAAGGAAAAGAACCTTCCTGCTTTCGTAAGAGCAAGTGAGTTTGATTCAGCAGCCAAAGTTCAATCAACGTGGATGGTCAAGACCGTAACATTAAGTCACCAGCAAACCGTTCAGGTTCCAGGAATGAAATTGTTAGCTTACCCATGGGACCGTGGTCGTGAGTACGGAGTGGATGTTCTTTCAGAAAATTTGATACTGGCCGTGCAGTACAAAAACAACGGAATGACCGATTCTCTGTCTGTTGGAAATTCGATATTCCAAGTGTGGCACGATTCGAAGAACCACTTACAGAACATGATGGTCAATTACGGATCCGCTGTCGTTCCGACGATAGGCATAGCCATCACGGAATTTCCGGAGAGTAACAGTTGTTCAGTGGTTGCCGTGTTCGGAGTTAGACCTTTCCCGTCTGAGCTAGCAAGTTCGGAACATTCTCCGAACAAATAGTTGATATTGAAAATCTTGTAGCTTCCAGAGGTGAAAACACTCTGATCTTAAAGGAATCGTTTTCCCAACCTTTCGTAACAGTAACCGCGTAAACTCCCTCTTCTGCTCTCTGGTATTGACCTTTGACCACGTTCCAAGTGCCGTCCTGGTTTATTGCATTGGGCTGCAACTCTCTAACTGTCTTAGTGCTACCAAGCGCTCTTAACTCTGCGTTTATTTTTTCTTCAAGGTCAGGAATGGCTGATAACTTAGAGGCTAAAGTTGCAGATCCTTGAAAAGCACTCAAAAATTCAGTGTCCTTATACTTCACGTAAAACATATCAGGTATGTGAAGAGAATTAAAGGATAGCGTTATCGTGTTTCCTGCGGCTATCGTGAGTACCAAGTCAGCTGAGTAACCGGCGTAATTGTTTTCGGCTGTCCCCATCTTGCCGTTAAAAAGACGATCTCTTAAACCGCAAGGAACTTTGATAGCTTCAGGAATTGGAGTTCCTGTCTGGACTAACTTCATCGATACGTACTGCCATTGCTTTCTTTCTTCTGGTGTATTTCCTGCACCCTGGTTAGGTTTTAGAACCTTTCTAAATTCTACTTTAGTCAACAGTCCCTGAGGAGTAGTCTTTAGAGATTCAGATAAGATGTTAGTTATCAACTGTTCCATGGTAGTTAACCTAGCTTCGCACAGCAGAGCGTTTCCGCTCGGATCGTTCTGTCCATTCCCTGTGTAACCCTCACTTTGCAACTTTTGAACGAGCTGAGGAGTCAACCGTAAAGTTGAGGTGGACGCGGTGAGTTCGATGATTGTCTTGCCGTTCATGTACTTTGGAATGAGAAGTTCAGCAAAAACAGGTTTAAGATCGGTTTTCAAAATTTCTACCTGGTTAGGTGGGATTTCGGACGCCAGGTACCTACCACTTTCGAAGTTAAAGGCAAACTTTACTTCCTGGTTTAAGCCCACCTGAAAGGCCTCAGTCACCTCAGAGAACAATGATTCGAACAGCTGTATGTACTTGGTTTTCATGCTAGACAAAAATGGGGCGATTTTAGTTATTTATCTCCTCACGTATTCTAATTAGCTATCGATCCTACAGGCGAAGAAGTATCTTCAACTGGCCGTCGTAGGTGTACTGCATGGTGATGGCCGATCCCGACAGAGTGTACGTGTTGGTTGAGCTGTCGCCCCAGTCGGTGTCGATTACCGCCCCCGAATTTCCAGCTATGGAGAACCCCTGAGGGTACGATGTCGGAAAGCTGTAGTTGTCTGACGGAGCATCGACGAAGAAGGCAATGACCGGCCCTCCGCCCGGAGTCTCCGGTAACAGCAGGACCTGGTTGGCCGGGCTAGGGTCGACCGTGTCCAGTTCCACCGTGCTGTTGGTTTAGTAGCTCTAACTACGACTCTCGCGTGCGCCATGTTCCGGTAAGTTAAGGTTCTTTCATTTATCTATTCGCAGCACCCGCTCGCGCCCAAGTGTGGGGTAACTCGGCGGGTGCACAGCACTGCAAACCCAAAACCGGGGCTCGGTAAGGCAGTAAAAGACCCAAAATTCAGAACTATATGCCGAACCGCAAGGAAAAGTTAAAAGAGCTCGAAAAGTTCGCCGAAGCTCTGGCCAAGGACGTGATCTCCAAGGACCTTGACAAGCTCAAGAGCGACATCATACTGGTCCTGTACCTGTCGGTAGCGGGCATGTCACCGAGCAAAGTGCCGATCCTAGCGAGGTCAGCGGCAGAGGGCCTTCACCAAGCCGTCCCGGACGCCAGGCTGGTCGTCATACCGACGAGCAACCAGGATACCCGGCTTGAGTGCATCAACCCCCGCTTAGCCGAGCCTGAAGAGAGAGCAAAACTCCTCGAAACCATGGAAAAAGTGGACCGAGACTTCCAGGAGTTCCTAAAAGCGGTAAGTTTGCCAAAAGAAGAAAAAAGTGAAACACACCAAGAGAACCGTGCTTAGGGTCCTTTACTGGGTTCAAGTGCTCCTTTTCGTACCAGCTCAAATTGCTCTGGTAATCCACTTAATCTGGATCCCGTACTGGCTCCTGACTGGGCGCAACGTCTTCAGCGATTACACCAACTGGCAGCCCCTATCGTTTTACGGGTTCTTACCGAGCAACAAGGAGCTTGACATGGTCGGAAAGAGCAAGCACACCAGAGACAGGAAAGGTCACCGCACGAACACGTGCTTCGGAACAGGATACGACAGCGCTTTCGGGTTCGGCGACAGGAGCCTGTGGGACCGGCTCGACGATTAAAGGAATAAATAGGGTAAACAAGCCCAACCAAATTAAAAAACAGAGATACTTTCTTCAGCAACCTTTGCCGGATAAATGCCAGGCGGTTCATAAGCGCTTTAGTAGTGCTAGCGATAGCAGCTTACTTGCTGAGAGCTGGACTGAACCCGCTGGAAGTCTTCGTAGCTGAGTTCGTCCCAGCTTTCCTAGTCTTCCTTGACTGGTACCTAACCGATTGCAAAAAAAAGCGATAGAAACAGACCCCCAGCCCGGGGAGAATTTCCAACCCAGAGAAACGATACATTCAGAAACGCGAAAACCCAGACCGGCCCCCAATAGGGGCCGGCTTTGCTTTAACCGAGAAAAAAGGTACCGGGAGCTCTCCTGGACCTGGGGAACTCAGGAAACCGAAAAAGCTCGGGGATCGGACCCCAGGACTTGGGGATTTGGGAAAAAAACAAAAGTGCACTTGCCGAGCTCCCGGTACATCTTTTTACCAGTGCATATAAGGCCCCCAGGCACCTCCCGGAGTGACCCTGGCGCACCTCCTGGAGTAGCCTGGGGTGACCTCCAGGAGTCACCTGGCAGGCCTTCTTGGAGCAGCCCTGGCCGGTGCCAGGCCAACCTCCCGGAGTAGACACCCGCCTGGCGGGCTTGGCCGCCTAGGTACCGTCGGCTACCAGGCCGGCGTACGGGTCCAGGCTCTTGGCAGGCTTGAGGATTCCGAGCTTGCGCATGGCGCGGTACTTGAGGGTTAGGAGCTTGAGCTTCATGGCTTCTGCAATTTGGTTAAGTAAATATAAGACCTTTTCGCGAAAGGAAAAAATCAGGCCTGACCTTTCTTGACCTCGTTCATCACGCACTCGATCATGCGGTTGATGTACTCCTCGTACTTCGGCTCCGGCTTCGGCATCCCGCCCAGCATGTACATGTTCTCGAGCGCGGCTCTCAGCTGGTTCCTGATACTCGACTCGTTCTTCAGCGGCTGGCCGGTCAGCTCAGCGTAAGCGCTGTTGAACTCGTCAAGCGTCAGTTCCCGTTGGTTAGCGTAATTGACCTCGTGAAAGGTCACAATCGCTCCGCGTACCTGAAGAACCTTGACCTGAACGGCCGGGTTCGAGTTCTTGGTGTAAGTCTTTCCTACCATAAGTTAGTTAGTTTGTAAGGTAAAAGTAACCAAAGAAACTGACAGGAAAAAATCAGTCGTTGGAACCTTCCCACCTCACGTGGCCGTTGCCGACCACTTCCAAGCGGACGGCGTACTCTATGTCGTTGTAACCGCAGGTCACGGTGTTGCCCCGCACGTCGAATACTTCCATGGGTACCGAGTGCTGAAGGTCGCGAGCGTAAACGTCTATGAACTGACCGACTCGCGGAGCTTTAGCTCTCAGCTTTGGGCTGGTGGCCGTGACGACAGGGTCGCGGGGCAAGCTCCTCAGCTCCGACTCTTCCGCGTTGATGGCTGCTTCTATGTCAGCCACGATGCTGTCCAAGTTGGCGATGTCGAATTCCTGGTGCTGGATCCCCTCGCAACGGTCAAGGATCGCGTCCTTGATCCTCTGCTTGGTCTTTTCTGAAAAGTTCAAGTTGTTCGATTTGATAAGGTAAAAGTAACCAATCCAGCTGAAAGGAAAAAACTCCGCGCGCAGCCGCTTCAACGTGACGCCCGCGCCGCCTGCCTTAAGCTAAAGCTTAAGGGCAGGCCAAGGTTACTGAAGTAGAACCTTTGGTTGGCGCCCTACCGGCCGCCAACTGATGAGTAGCCGGTTGGACGGACTGGTTGGACAGGTTGGACTGGCCGTTCGGTACTCGTGCGAGAGAAGGGTAGTAGTAACGTTGTTGTAGCAATTGAAAACTTGTTGCCCTCATTCGGTAATAAATAACAGAGACCGACAACTCCGCCATAGAGCGGCCTAACTAATTGAAACCTAACTACCTATGAGAGAACCAGTCGATAGCATGAAGGAACGAGTACTGGCGGTCCTATCCAAAGCTGGACGCAACAAGCGCCAGATCAACAGGACGTTGGACAAGCTGGAAAGAGAGATAAGACAGCAGACAGGAGAGAAGGACAAGGAATGGACGGAGGAATACTACCTTTACCTTTTAGAAACGTACGCGCGGGCGATAGAGGCTGCAATACCGATCGCCGTGAAGCGTGAGGAGTACGAGTGGGCTGAGATACTGACCGAGCGCAAAGCCAACGTTGAGTCCACGATCGATCTCATGTCCGTGGAAAAGTAAGCAGAATTTTTTCCTTTCGCGGATTCGTGGTACTTTAGCTTAAAATCAAACGACATGCTGAACTTATTAATCACAATCGCGATCATTGCCCTCGGGCTCAACATGCTGAGGTTCCTCTTCGGAGCCGGTTACATAATCGTCAAGGGTGAAGCCAACGGAAAGAAGGTTGGACGCTGGTTCCAGCTATTAAACCTCCTCGAAGCTACAGCTATCGTAGCTGCGTACGTGATCCTAATCGTAACCTACTATTCCAAGTAACGTGAGAAAGAAGAAACTGTACGCAGTCCTTTCCTTCGCAAGGATAGGCTGCTTTCGTGGGTTCGCGAGTGGGTTCACGAAAACTCAGGCCGGAAGGATCGCTTTCGACGAAAGTTTCAACGGCCACAGACTCGTGCTCGTGATACCGGACGAGGACATGCGAAAAGTACCGAGCAAGATGATCGAATCAAGTTACTGGCAGCTGTCCACCGACACGACCGACCTGCAGCAGGTTATAGACGGGTTGAACCAGTTTTAACCGTTTTTTCCTGTCAGAAATTCTGGTTACTTTAGCTTAAACATAAAAACAACAACATGAAAAAGATTCTCTTTGCAATCCTTGCCCTTGCTCTGGTCGCTACCGTAGCGACGAGCTGCTGCCCGAATTCCTGCGAAGCCAACACGGTTCCTGAGCCAGGACCCGCGCCGACCACGATGTACCTCGTCGCTGAGGGTCCGGACTTTAAGGTCTATTTCTCGCAAGTAAGCGGCCGTAATGTTTACGTGATTACTCGGACCGGCGGAGGAGTCGGTATCTCAGCGAACTAACATGAGAGCGAAAAGAAACAAGCGCTACTGCAAGAAAAGGCCGGCCGTCTCGTCCAAGCTGGCCAAAGTACCGGCCGGCCTGGACTGGGGCGTGCAGGACAGGAACGTCAGTACTCTTCGCAACTTGGAAAAATCCATAGCGAGTGAGGCCGAATTCAAGCAAACTGAAGTATAATACCGACCTAACACATTCGAACCATGAAATACCCAGCCAGACTCCTTTACTTCTTCGGCTTGTTAGTCTCGACTTACGTCGTTCTTCCGGCCGTTTTCTTCGTCTTCCAGTTGATTTACCTTATGTGGAACCTGCATTGGATCCCCAAGGGCAAGATGAAGTGCGTGACGAAGGGCTGGCAAGAGGTTCAGATCGGCGGCTTGCCCGGCTTTCCGGACAAGGTCTACGCCAACCCGTACCATTACCTAATCAGAAAAGAAAAAGTAAATGAAGAGTAAAGTGCTAGCGGCTCTAGCCGCGTTCATCATCGTGATCCTAGTTGGGCTCGTGATAGGTCGGTTAATAATCCAATCGGACCTGAAGGAAGCTTCCGACCAGATGCTCGGAAAGACCGTCGTTCTTGACGGTCAGTGCTACACGATTACTGACCATTCGCGCGATTCGAAAACTTGGACCCTGTCGAACGGGGCGACCATCAGCTGGGAACTGCTCAAGAACTTGAAAAGGTACGATGCGTGCTCTGAAGAAAACTCGAAAAAGTAAAACTTATTACTGACCGATTGTAAGATAGAACCATGGAAGAAAAAACTAAAAACTTAAGGCGCAACGATCCGGAATACATCGAGATCAAGGCACACAAGCTGAGCTACAACGACGGTATTCGTCGGTTATTTCTCAACCTGCCGAACTGAAAACAGCTCTCGCGAGCTACCGGAATTCTGAACGTGCCGACCGACCTGGACGACAGGCTCAGGGTTCAAGCCGACCTGAAGAGAAAATACGGCAAGAAGTAATTAAAACCAATACTGACAAATGAAGAAACTGCAGACTGCAACGGTCCTGCCGCAAGCGCCGGCACCCGTGAACGAACGGCCGGAAGGCATGAGCTTTGAGGACTACAAGAAGCTGAGGAAAGAGACCAACAAAACCATACGGGACAGAGTGAAGAAGGGGTTCCTTGTGTTCCTCTCGAATGAGATCCTGCTTGACGACATGAAGAGACCGACCGGCATGAAGTACCGCCACGGAAAGACCTTCGTCGGTAATACCAAGTTCCTGCAACTGGTTTAAACCCCATTTTTTCCTTTCGCGAATTTGTGGTACATTAGCTTTAACAAATTCAGTTAACCAACTCAGCACGACCATGAAAAGAATCTAAAGAAATTCAAGAAGCGAAAACCAACCGTAAAGTCCTATAGAGGGGCCGAGACCGGAGACCGCGGTAAGTCTGTCGGCTGACTCTCGGATCGCGAGGCGGCAATGGTTGCTAGCTGGGCATTCCGGCCCAACGGAAAGCTGGTAAAAAAGCCGGGTCCAAAAGGTCCGGCTTTTTCGTTTTCAAAACTTTTCGAGAACCTGTCGTAGAATATACAAAACAACAAAACTTCAAATGGAAAAACCGTTGCTAGATCCAAAGACCGTGGCTAAGAACCAGGTCAAGATCGCTTTACTGTCGGTATTCGGCGGAATCCTAATCTCCTTTCTGCTCGCGTTTCCTATCAAGTGGCTTTGGAACTGGCTGGTTCCTGGCCTGTTTGCCGGCCCAGAAATATCTGCTATCCAGGCATGGGGATTGACCTTCCTGACTCGCATGATAATACCGACCAACGTGACGTTGACGGAACCAAAGAAGGACGATAAAAATAATCCAAGGTAAATGCCAACGTACGACAACCAACCAGCAGCAAGCACCCAAACTTTTTTGAGTTCGATAGAATCTCGAATCAGAGAAGCTAGCATTCACATGCAGGAAAATAACGCTGACCTTTGCAACAAGATCAACGAGATCTTCGGAGCCGAGCCGGCCAACAAGCTGAGCGAAACCGAAAAAGCTCCGCAGCCGAACTGTGCAGCTGACGCGATAAACGCGAGAATGACCGAACTGTTCGACCAGATCGACAGAGTTAGGTACGAAATCAACAGACTTTCACGAGTATAAACCATTCAATATCAATCAAGTATGAGCACAGACAACCAAGCAAAAGTCGGTATGAAGTACCGCAAGCTGAACGTTGCCGCTAAACGGGCGGTAATCAAATCGAGACAGAGACGCTACGATCGCGCGAAGATCGCCAGCGCTCTGGGTTACAATGAAGTCTACGTCGGTAACGTGATCAACGGCCACTACCCGAACGAGAGGATCGTCAACTACGCGTACAACATGGTCCGCAGCAGGAAGAAGAACTCTGACCGTTAATTCGGAATACTGATCGCTCGAAAGAGCGGTCTTTTAAGGCCGGCACCTTTGCCTGCCAGTGACAGGGGCCAACCGCTTGGGCCCCTTGCCTCGTTTAATTGGTAAGATAGTACCGAAGAAATAGATAACTATGTACTCAATTGCCGTATACCATAATGGGCGCGAGGTCGTCTACCAGGAACTAGAGAACGCTGACTCTCACAACGACGTGAAGTACGTTCTTAGCAACCTGCTAGAAATTGATAAACCGGAAGACGGTTTCGAATACGCGGTATTCAGGGGCGGAAAGGAATACTGGAACCCTACCCAGGTACTGAAGGAGATGAAGGGGTTCAGCCCAACAAAATATCTCATGAATCCCTATGCCGAACAAAGGTGATAGACAGAGAATGACCACCTTAAAGTTCTTCAAGCGGCTGAAGAAATACTGCTTGCTCGAGGATTTTAGGAAGGGTAAAGGTAACTTCTTCGTTTTCAAATCGACCGGATCGCCGTGCAGCTGTGAAGCTTGCGCAGGAAAGAAGTACTCAAGAAAGATCAAGCACAAGGACCAAGAATTACCGATCAGCAACCAAGGTAAAATTCCAAAGAAATTTTTTCCTGACAAGAGATAGTGGTAAATTAGCTTCAAATTCTAACGGTATGTCCGACTTAAAACAAGTCCTAATGAACCGGGACGGAATGTCCTCGGAAGAAGCTGATTCAGCCATCAGCGATATGCGGGAAAGAGTTCTCGAAGGAGAGGATCCCGAAGAGATACTGATGGACGATTACGGTCTCGAACCGGATTACGTGTTCGACATCATAACTTTCTGACCGTGGCTATAGGTTGGTCAGCTGTCAGAGACCGTCACGCGAGCGGTAACACGGAACTTGGTAAAGTCTGGCTGAGAACCGACCGAGCTGGTCTGGTTACCGGCGTTTACACGCTGTTCGGCCGGACGAGAAAGTACGTTCCAAAACCGGAAGAGAGCTGGACAGTAGAAGACGGTAAAGCCGTCGCTGAGCTAGCTCTTGAGGACGCGATAGCTTTTAGAGAAAGGTTTCCAAATTAAAAACAGACAACAATGGCACTAGCATTTTTCTTAACATTAGTCCTTGCCTTCGTGGCAGGGTGGGCAGTAGGCGCGATCTTCGGATTCGGAGCAGGACCGGCATGGCGTCGGTACAAGAAGAGCATCATCGAGGAGTACGAGAACTCTAAAAATCAACAGCCCAAGTAATTCGATTTTTTCCTGTCGTCAGTTTTGGGTACTTTAGCTTTACATCAATGAAGCTACTCGTATGCAAACCACCCAGTCGACTGCCAACTGCGCTTACAGTTTACCTAAGCCCGATGCTTGGAAAAGGCGCGACAACTCGATCCTACTCGATGTAAACACCGGAAATTACAGGGTTCACAACCGAACTCGTGGAAGACTTCGTCTCTACCTTGGATCTTTCCAAGATGGAGACTTTTTTATCACTGTGCCGACGATCAAGGCGGTCCCTTTTGAAACCGATCAGATGATTCGCGAGATAGTGAGAGAAGCAATTGTTGATCTTAACTACGTGAGAGTGGAACTAGCAAGAAGGAAATTAGCAAGATGAAACAACTGAAGATCTCAAGGTTACTGACGGATTCTGAGAAGACCGAAACTTTGAACCGTTACTTGAAGGACGTTAAGGAGCTTAGTTTCGCGCTGACCGCTGAAGAAGAAGCTAGCTTGGCGAGAAGGATAAGAGCAGGAGACAGAACAGCTCTCAACGAGCTGGTCAACTCCAACCTCCGGTTCGTGATAAGCGTAGCAAACCAGTACAGCGCGTACGCTTCGCTTGAGGACTTGATAAACGAGGGCAACCTCGGCCTGATCAAGGCTGCTGAAAGGTTTGACGAATCAAGAGGAGTGAAGTTCATATCCTACGCTGTCTGGTGGGTAAGGGACAGCATCGTTCGTTACGTGGCTCAAGTCCACCCGATCGTCAGAGTACCGTTCGTAAAGAGCAACGACTCTTTCAAGTACCGAACGGCTGAACGCTTGCTCGAGCAAGCTTTCGAAAGAAAACCGACCGTGTCAGAGATAGCAGAATCCCTGAGCTTGATCTCAGGAAAGAAGTACTCTGACTCGTACGTTGAAGTACTGGCGGAGACGGCAAACCAGGCCAGAGTCTCGATAACCGACGCGTTCGACTTCGAGCTGGAGCTAGATACCGACGTCGAAGGAGCGGTCAGTATTCCAGAACCAGCGGAAGAGACCAGCCCGCAGGTTACCGTTCGTCGCGAGCTGCTCAACAGCTTGAAGAAGTTGGACGATCGTGAACGTTACATCGTGACAGAGTTCTTCGGCCTAGCTGGAGAAGCCAAGACCTTGGAACAGATAGGTCAGTACTTGGGAATATCAAGGGAACGAGTTCGCCAGCTGAGAAACGAGACTCTTCTCAAGCTGAGAGAGACGGTCAGCGAAGAGTTCAGGTTCTTTGAATCCTAATTTTTTCCTTTCGAGTAATAGTCTTATATTTGCCCTATCAATCAACTATAAAGCTATGATAGAAAAAGTTCGCGATTTTTTCAGAGAGCGCTACGCTCACGTAAATTTTCAGGCCATCAGCGATGCCACCATCGAGGAATTCATGAGCCGCTCCTACATCAAGGACCGTGCCTTCGAGAGCCAGATGGACCTCCTCTACGACATGATCCTGGCCAACGACATGGCGGAGGTGGAAGAATGAGCCTCATCGACGAAGCGGGAGCCAAGTCTCTGATGACCTGGCTCCCGACCCGCGGGATGGACCCGGTGGAAGTGACCATCACGAAGGGCGAGGAAACCCTGACCCTCACGGTCACGAAGGATTCCGACCTGGCAATGCTAAAGATACTGTGCGCTCAGAACGGCGCGAAACTTGAAACAATGGAATTAGTGTCAGCTAACTAAAAATGAAAACATGAAATGGATCCCGTTCGTCGGCATCTTCCTCGTGAAGTTCCCGATCCCAGGAAAGCAGTGGAACCTCTGGTTCTGGTACCAAACTTCGGTAATAATAGCTAGCCTCTTGGGTCTCTTGGCCTGGACGGTCTGGCCAGTATTCGTGTAACCTTCCTGTGGCGGGAAGTTTAAACCCAAAAGATATAAACCCTCAAGAATTCAAGGAAGCGCTCAGCCGGTGCAAGACCGAGCAGGAAATAGACAGCCTTTGTCAAAGGGAAGTTAAAGTCCTGTTTCTCAGCCCGCAAACGAGCGAACTGATGAAAGCAGTTTACGCTGCAAGGTACGTGATAATTACGAAAAGAATCGCGGCCTGATTTTTTCCTGTCGAGAAGTCGTGGTACTTTTACCTAGTTATCTTGCTAAAGGCAAGCTCTGACGGGCCGAACCTACGGGACCTTGGGAGAGTGTACTCCGCTCTACACTTTATTTTTTTAGAGAAAATTTTTCGAAAATTTTTTACCCGGATTTTTTCCGCTCGTGCCGGATGATTAATTTTACCCCATAATCAATCAACAACCCGCCACATGAGACACAATCACGCAGCACCCCGTCCGAACCTCAACCCCAAGGCCCTTCCCACCCTCGCTCTGGCAGGCCGCGCAGTGTTGACGTTTCGTAATACCGAAGCCGGCACCCACTTCACCGCCCGCATTCGTCAGAAGCGCGACAAGAAGGACCGCAAGGTCAAGCTGCCAGCTTACAACGTCGAGATCAGCCTCCTTCAGGACGGCGTACAGCGCTACCGCTACACTGGCATGATCTTCACCGATGAGCCTCAGATCCGCATCTGGATCGCTCGTGAGCTCAACGAGTCCCGTCCGAACGATGCACGTCTCATCGCAGTGTTCCGCTGGATGATCCGCGCCATCCAGAATCCTGAGATCCTTCGCGGTCGCGTCGGTCTCTTCCACGAAGGTCGCTGCTGCCACTGCAGCATGCCTCTCACCCATCCTGAATCCGTCTACACCGGCCTCGGCCCAGTCTGCCTCAAGCACATGCAAGCTGACCTCGCTCGTCAGAACGTAACCATCGCTGAGGTCTTCGCTCCGGTCGAGCAGATTTAACCGACCCAGGTCGGTAGGCCGGCTCCGAAGAGGAGTCGGTCCGGCTCGTTCGAGGACGAGGATAGGGTATACTCCGCCCTGCCCATCAGTATCTAAAGTACTCCCTAGTAAACTGTTGCAAAATTTTTAGCCCAGATTTTTTCCTTCCAACAGTTCGTGTTATATTAGCTTCATATTAATCAACTAACACTTTTCACCATGGCATTCAGACACCAACCCATTTCGACCGAAGACCTTCAGGCTCGCCTCCGCAGCGGAGTCGTTAGGTTCGCCTTTGTGAAGCTTGATGGCTCTCTGAGGGAAGTTCAGGGAACGCTTAACTTGAACCACATCCCTGCGACCAAGCACCCCAACGGGAACGGAAGCCCTTCTCCGAGAGCGGTGCGGTTTTTCGACTACCTCGTCGGAGAGTGGAGAAGCTTCCGCATAGACAGTCAACTGTTCGTATTAGAATAGTCTCAGCCACACACCCGAGCCCTTCAGATTGGCTCGGGTAGGAGGGATAAATAGAACAAAAGGCCCTCCACATGTCACACGTAATGTCATTTAATGAGTTCATAACCGAATCGATACAACCCATAAACGAGATGCCAAGACACCACAGGTACGGCGGTTACCGCAGCAGGTATAACGGATCAGCAGAGTACTACAACGTCCTTCCTCGCGACGAGATGAGAGCACGTAAGCTGAGCAAGAGACCATCCAACTGGAGAGCTAACATTTCCGACGAGGAGGTAGCCATCATCAATGCCAAGAAGATGGCCAAAGCGATTACCGACGAGGGCAAGATGATCGCTCGCATGGAAGCGGTGTACAACCAGTGGGGTCCGGGTCCAGTGCTGCAGCCTTTTATCGACCGGATAATGGAAGCCATGCCGAACAGGAAGTACACAGCAGCGTGGAGGATCGGTACTCAGGACGGAGCGGTCGCAGCAAACCCTGAAGGCCACATGTCCGCAGACGATGACGCAGCTATCGCTCACATACTCGCGGACCTTGGAGTCCTGCCGGACGAGCACAAGTTCAAGGGTAACAGTGCCGAGCAGATAATCTACCAGGTAGCCTACAACAAGGCCATGGAAGAGGAACTAGCTAGGGCTTAAGTTACTCCCTAGTACCGGTCTGATTTTTTCCTTTCAAAAGTTATTGTTAAATTAGCAATCTCAATACTAGAGATATGAGATCCAACAAGATAATTTTTTCCTTTCAAAAGTTATTGTTAAATTAGCAATCTCAATACTAGAGATATGAGATCCAACAAGATAAAAGTATTTTACAACCCGAAGCAAGTCCTATCAGCGGACGCGAAAAAGAACTTCAGCAAGAGCCCGCTCAAGCCGAAGCTTCTGCTCGATCATTTAGCTGATAACGGGTTGGCTGACCACTTGACCATGGTCAGTAACTTCAGACCGTACAATGCTTACGATTTTCAGATAGCCCACACGGTCGAGTACGTCAACTCTTTCTTCAAGGGCGGTTACTTAGCTTCGACCAACGGCCTGGCTTGGAGCCAGCAGTTCGCTGACTCTGTTAGGTACACGAACGCCAGCCTGTGGGAAGCTATAAAGAACTCCCTAGTAAACCCTGACGAGGTAAGCTTCAGCCCGACCAGCGGGTTCCACCACGCTCGTCCGAACAAGGGTTCAGGGTTCTGCACGTTCAGCGGGCAGGTCATAGCGAGCGTCAAGGCTTACCGCAAGTTCGGAGCGGTTGGCTGCTACATAGACTTGGACGGACACTTCGGCAACAGCCTCGAAGATTCCCGGTACTTCCAGCCTGACCTCAACGAGGCAGTACCTGTTGGATTCAATTTTAACTCGCGCCTGCAGGGAGAAGCTTACTACAAGGATTTAACCAACTTCGTTTTAAAGAGACTAACTCCTGCCATAATCAACGGCGAGATCGATTACGTGGTGTGGTGCCACGGAGCTGACAGCCACGAGTGGGACCAGCTCGGCTACCAGGTAAATACCGAACAGTGGGTACGCTGCTCCAAGTTCTTCTGGACGTGGGTGAAGGAGATGGACCAGGCTCTGGGCCGCCCGCTCTCCGTAGTAGCTTCCCTATTCGGTGGTTACAGGTCGGACGATTACGATTCGGTCTTAAGCCTCCACGCTAGCGACTTACGCGAGTGCATGAACTGCTTGCTCGGCTTGGACGTCTACTACGAGACAGACGTTAAGCCTGCTCCGAAGAGAGACTACTTCAACACTCACAGAGACTTCTACGTCGGCCGGACCGAGGGGTCAACCATAGACCGTAGTCTCTACCGTCCTTCCACTGATCGCGGGACGAGACTCTCCGACCAAGCCATGCTCGACATCAGGAGAAAGGAATGGGAAAGAGAACGCGACCGCCAGAACGAGGAGGAGTTCGAGAAGTACTACGCTCTGAGACAGAAGTTAAACGGCAGGTCAGAGTAGATTTTTTCCTGTCAGAGATTCTTTTTACTTTTACTTTAAATTATTAAAGCAATGAACTTAACAGAAGTCAAAGTCCGCAAGTCAGAACGCCCGCAGAAAACAAGGATATTCATCTTCGAAAAGGGCGAAGGAATTCTTGAAAACTTAATGAAGCGGCACAGCCGCCCGTACGAAGCGTACAAGAAGGAAGTCCTTCCTCTCGTGAAAGCATGGCTCGCCGCCAACCGGCCAGACGTCAACGAACTGGAAATCGGCAGAAGCATAGGCTGGAGCCAGAAAGCTGGCTGCTCGTGCGGCTGCTCTCCAGGGTTTATCGTCGACTACTTCGGCTGCCGAGACATTTACGTAACCATCTCGAACTGAGGTGGCCATGCCCGCCCGGCATGGGTATCTCAGGGTCCCCTCTACCGAGGGGATTTTTGTTAAGAGAGAATTGAGCCCGATTTTTTCCTGTCAACCAGTCGAATTATATTAGCAGCATCAATCAACAAAACTATGAGCGCAGAAACTACGACAAAAGTCACCACCCTTACCGAAGCCAGAGCAGCCATCGCCGGAATACCAGGTCTTCACCAAGGCGGGTGCGGCATTGCTGCTCTTGCCCTAGCTCGTTGGATAAAGAACAGCAACATGGCCGCTACCACTCTGTTCGTCCTAGGTGACAACAGCGGCTGCTATTACAGGACCAACGTTAGCGCGATAATCGATTCGTCGATCGAACCCGACTCGTGCTCGCACATAGGGCTGATAGTATACGACTTCAACAACAACAACCAACAGTACATAATCGATGCTCGTGGAATATACGACATGGGTGAGTACCTCTACATCAACATCGTTTCGAAGGAACAGATAATGGTCAGGTCCATAAACCGAGTCGACCGGTGGAACGATTCTTTCGACCGTCGTAACGTTGCTGAGATAGCTAAGCGCCTAGGCATAGACCTTTCCGACATCGATTGCAGAACTCGCAGCGAGTTCTGTGAAGCTGCGGCTAAGGAAACTAAGATCGAAGAAACTCAGACGGTCGAAGGCTACCAGTCCCTTCTCTGGGAAATGCTGCAGCCCACGTCCCTGCTGATGTCAATGTAAGTATATTATTAACAACTTAAAATCAACCGACACGAAGAAAATCTTTTCGTTACTGCTCTTGACCTTGATGGTCGCGATCGTTCTCCCGTCCTGCACAGACAACCAAAGAGCCAAGAGGTTCGGCGGAACCATGGAGTACCAGGTACCGAAGGGCGAGGAGTTCGTCAACGCTACGTGGAAGGACAACAACCTGTGGGTCATCACGAAGAACCAAACTACCGGAACGTTTTACATGCATGAGGTCTCTGATTACGGAGTCATGCAGGGGAACGTCGTCATCACGCCATGAAGAAAGAGCATGCCATCATCCTTGACCTGATCCGCCAGTACCTAGAGGACAAACCAACCCTAAGGTTTGGGCAAGCCCTCTTCAACATGGGAATCCTGGACCAGGAAAAGAAACTGGACGAGAGCGGGATCCACCGGCCGCGAGACATTCACGCGGACCAAGATCAACAGATCATAAGCAGAATCAGAGAACAAGCAAAAAAGAATCCGGGAATTTAACCCGGATTTTTTCGTTTCAGAGAATAGACTTATATTTGCTTATCAAATTTAACTAACATGCAAGAGCACCAGATCGAAACAATGCACAGGGAATTGAAGGAAGCCGCACGCACCGTCCTAGCCAAGTACGGCATGGACCTCATGTCATCCTCTCTTTCCTACAGCCGCAAGCTTGACCGCAGCGGAGTTGAAGGTTTCCATGTCTAGATCAAAGGTATAACCCAGGTTACCTCTGAGACTGCCAAGACAGCTGACGATGGAATGATCCGCTCAGGTTTTGCTGGACCCAACACCAAAGCATGGGTTACTGATCGTAACGGTCGTCGCCGCGAGGTGATCATCACCGAAGCTAAGAGGTCGAAGTATGCCTTTTACTTTGCTGACGACCAACGTAAGAGCCCGATGCTCGGGCACTTCCGTCTGTTCTCCGCTACTCAGTAGCGGGGACAGGATTTTTTCCTTTCGAGAAAAGGTCTTATATTAGCTCCATAATCAATCAACAATGGGAAAGAAGTTAAATAAGTTCGCAAAGCAGATGATCGACGCCGGCATGCCGATGAAAGCCGTATCAGAGCTTACCGATCTCTACCTTGACCAGAATTTTACTGGCGTCGTGGAGATTAAGATAAAGGAAGACCCATACGTCGAGGGAACGTTCGCCATAAGGATCGTGCAGATGCAGGAAGTGTACTACCGGCACGAGAACGAGGAAAAGAAGATAGAGTACTTATCCGACCTCGACCTCCTCTGGAACAAAGGCGATTACGGCGAAGTCGAATTCAACACCTGGCCGCCTACTGCCGGTCCAAATAACCTCCAATTCTTATAGCCAATCATTCAACCCATAAAAAGACATGAACAAAGTACCTATTGACAAAGACGGTCACCGTATCCTTACGAAGGAACAGCGCCGGAGAGTTTACGAAAGAGCTCTCAAAACTTTCAAGAAGCACGTCGAGACAGTGATCGAAGAAAAACGGGGACAGTGTAACGGAATGTGCGTGCACGTCGACCGTGCAGTCAGTTACCTGGGATACGACAGGTACTGGCCGGTAAAAAGATCGTACAGCCGGAAAGCCTGGCCGGAATACAAGTCGTTCGAGCCGAAAGCCGGCTGGAAGAAGAACACCAGCTTCTGGCTGACCAGGAACGTCAAAGCCAACGGACACACAAAACGAATTGCCATCCTGACCGCCCTAGCCGAGGGCAAGTCAAAAGGCGAGTAGTTGATTGATTCTGAAAGAGATGGGGCTTCTGTGGCGGAGGTCCCATTTTTATTTTTTCCTTTCAAAGAAAATTGTTACTTTTACTTCATAATCAATCAACCTATGGAAAGAACAGGACTAGCTAAAATCGATTTTAACCGCAAGGTCGAGCAGATTGCAAGGCAGGATCGCAATAACCGGATGAGAACCGGCCAATACAAGCCTCTGCCCATGTGTCGTAAGGATGCAAAAGCCAAGGTTGAGGAACTACACTTCATCACAGCCCACAGGAAGTACATGGGCATGAGAGAGTACGATTACCTCGTTAACCGTGCAGTTGAGTGCGGCGAGGGAACCATCTTCTACAAGGGTCGAACCATAAGCATAATGTAACATGAACGAGATAAATTCAAAAGGATTTTCGATCAAGCTGTGCGGAGACAGCAGCGTTGGCATATTCGATGCTTACTACAAGCTGGAAGGCGACTTCTGCTTCGAGTCAATGGAAGATCTCCAGGAATTCAAGGAATCCCTTCACAAGACCTTCGAACTTTTGACCGACATGGGAATGGAGATTGACACGTTCGAGGAGTTGGAAAAGTCCGACCAGTACGAAAGAGAAGTCGACGAAAGACTCAACGATTGGGAGAAGATCGAAGCTAGTGACGACCTTAAATCCAACTTTCGTTCTTGGGAAATCGACCATAACGACGAACAATCAGCTGACGCTCTGTTCTACACGATGACTGCACGTCATCCTCAGTGCAAGTCGAGCTGGCTGCAGAAACTGTGTGATAACTGGGTAGGTTATGAAAGAGACCCAAACGAAGATGTCGACTGATTTTTTCCTGTCGAGAATAATTAGTACATTTACCAAATAACTTACTGAAATGAAAACATTTGTATTACTTCTCATCGCTGGTTTGCTGCTCGTTACCGGCTGCCAAAAAGACGACACAGTGGTCGTTCGGAACGACCACACAGCTCAAGTAACGGTCAAAGCTTATGGAGACAGCTCATTCATCTTTGGCTGGAGAACTTCCGACATGGAAGACGGATACTGGAACAAGTGGTTGGAAGAAGACAGTTTAACTCTAGTCGTTGCTCTTAATGTGATGGACACCCTGGAAGTAGGTAGTTACGGCAATCGAGTGGTAGCTTACTTCGACGACGTTCTCTACGTGGACACAGCTTTCTCCGAGTACACTTACCTAAGGTTACCGATGCAATGAAATTGATAGCTTTACTATTAACTGTGCTAGCTCTGGTTAGTTGTGAAGCGATAAAGCCAGTGGTTCAAGAAGTCGAAGAGTGGGACACAGTCTACCAAGCCAAACAAGGGTGCGTGTGGACTCAAGTAAACGACAGCACGTGAGTAAAAGATACCATTCCTTGATTTTTTCCTTTCGCCGAATTGTTCTATATTAACTCTATCAAATTCAACTAATACAAAAAACAGATCATGATCGAACTGAACATCAACCAAATTTTCGTGACGGATGACATCACACAGCTGCCGTTGTCCGTGCAGAAAAAGGTTCTCGAAGAGTTGGTGATCGCTCACATCCGTAAGGAAAGCAGGCCGGACGACCTGGACGTTCCAATCGACATCTTCGACGGACACCTCGTTCGCATTCCGCTTCCTCAGGAACCCAACGCAAAGTGGACCTTCCGCAACTGGGAATGGGCCAAAGGTTTTTGCGAAGCTCACCCAGGCGCCGTTCCTTGCCATGACGAGGACCTCGACCACTCGAGCTATACTTTCATCGACTGCAGCCAGCTGCGAGTAAGGCCGATGGAATAAGCTGACATCTTCTCAACGGAAGTGGAGCCCAAAAGGCTCCACTTTTGTTTTACCTGGATTTTTTCGTCTCGTTAAAACTTGTTAATTTTACAGCATAATCATTAACAACATGGCAAAAGAACTAATTGTAGCCCACTTCGCAGCCGATTACAAGGACACTGAGGAACTGATCGACGGATTCAAGGAAGCTCTCACGCGTTTTGGAATCAAAGTGTACGACGATCCGAACTGCGAAGGAACTGACACATACGGTTTTCTTCTCTCGAACGAGGAACTGACCGAGGACGAAGTAAAAACTTTAACTAACGTATCATGAAGCAGCCGCTCGACGTTACCCACCCAGCCATTCACTGGAACGCAGCTGACCAGAGTTTTTCTTGCGAGCTGTCAAGCATAAGCTTGAACCACATTGACCTTCAGTGCCACCGTCACGAACCGATCGAGCTCGTGAACCCGAATACTGGTGCAAAGGTTACAATAACCTGGGTCAAGGACGACAAGGACGGAAGCGGCGAGGACACTTACGGGTTCAATTACATCGGTTACAATAAGAGTACAAACCGTCACTTTACATTTTTGTTCATAAATGATTAACACTTTTGAACCGAATTTTTTCCTGTCAGAGATTCAATTTATATTTGCTTCATACATTCTAAACAACCACAATGGCACAGAGATTTGAAACATCGGAAACCCTTCCACCGTACTTCAAGGAGATCTCGCTCGTCGAGGACCACATGACTAAGGAGGAAGAGCAAGCCTTAGCTCGTAGGATTCAAAGAGGGGACGAAGCTGCTCTCAACAAGCTCGTGAGCGCGAACCTTAAGTACGTCGTGACCATGGCCAACAAGTTCATCGGCATGGGAGTTTCGGTCGACGACCTGATTCAGGAAGGAAACCTCGGCCTCATCGAAGCTGCCAAGAGGTACCGCCCGACAGCTGACACGAAGTTCCTCACCTATGCCAAGTTCTGGATCAGAAAGAGCCTCAACCTCGCTCTGTGCAACCACGGAAGGACCGTTCGATTACCAGTCAACCAGGAATACGACATCTACAAGCAGAAGATGAGGGGCGAGACCCCGAACCTTGCCAACGTTCGCATCGACATTAAGGTCGGCGAGGACAAGGACGTCAGCCTTGGAGACCTCGTTCTTCGCGACGAGTTCAACGATCCGTTCGCAAACCAGGACACTGATCGCATCATGAAAGCTCTTCTCGAAATCCTGAAACCTGCCGAGAAAAGGATAGTTGAACTCTTCTACGGCTTGAACGGCGGTGACGGTATGTCGACCAAGGAAGTAGCTGAGCAGGTCGGAAAGACCGCAGCTGAAGTCAACCGCGCTCTGAAAGTCGCGAGAGCGAAGATGAAACGAATCGTCAAGTAATTTTTTCCTTTCTTAAAATAGTTCTACTTTTACCACATGGAAACTCCAAAACTGAGAACATCAACGGAAGATACTGCTCGCTGCTGGGCAAAGACGGGAACGGACATTCTATTCTCGGAATCAGACCCCTTCGACTGCAAAGTCTCGAAGGAAAAGCTTGAGCGGAACTTGTACAACCGAATACTGATCAACCTCGTAGACCTGGAAACCCCAGAAGTAAGCGAGGTTCAGCTCAAGGAATGCATCGAACTATCAAAGAATTAAAGGTATACATTCTGATCACAAAAGAGTTGCTAGGATCTTACCTTTCAACTCTTTTTTAGTATATTATTAGTAGATAGACCAAAAAAGACTGAGCGCACCAGATGGAAACTAACAAACCTATAGACCCGAATAAAAGAACGTATCACGAACTTCTCATGGAGCTGTTTAACCTCAAGGAGAAGGATTACGATAAGTTCATGCACAAGCTTTACGAAGCTTTGACAGGCGAAGCTCGAGACGCGCTTCAAAGTCCTGACCCAGTCTCAGAAAAGAAGAAAGCTCTGTGGACCATGATCCAATACTTCCAGAACAAGGAAGAGTACGAGAAGTGCGCTGAGCTGAAAAAAATGGCTGATTCATTACAAGATTAAACGATATGACAACTCTTTGGACACAATCATGCACGGACCAGTTTTTGGCTGCAGCAGTAGTAGTGATAGCAGTGGTGATAACGATCGCTGTTGCTTCCTGGATAATCAAAAGGATAAGAAAATAGGATGCCTAGCCAGCTAAGAAAGAGCAAGAAAGTCTGGATCATAACCGTTCGAACGGTGGACAAGGAAACGCCGACCGGAGTAGCCACCACGTTCAGGTCAGCTTACAAGCTAGCTCTTCTTGACGGAAAGATAAGCAAGCCCTGCTTGGAAGAGAGACTCGCGAGGATCCTGTACAGGAAGACTGGATTCTGCCTGATCTGGAATACCGACGAGTTCGAATCCTTGGAAGAAGCAATGTACTCGCCGGTCGGTCGGTTGGTTAAGATACAAGAGGTACCAGTAAGACGTACCTAGCAGTTGGTTGATTGATGCACGAGAGGAACCCAAACGGTTCCTCTCGCTGTATAAATAGAAGTATATGTCAGTCGTACTAAACCTTCAGATACATGGGCAAGGAGCAATGGTAACGTTGCAAGTGTACAGCCCGTCCAGCTACTACCGCGGAGCTCTATTCTCCAGCAAGGATACGAAGCTAGACCTGTTCTTCGAAACGATAGGCAAGGTGGAAGTTGACTTCCCGTCGGTCGAATATCGATCTACTTTCTTAACTGACCTGCGAGCCGGGTTAGACGGAGCGGCTGATTTTACCCTATCCAACCTAGGGCCGATCGCAACGACTACTACCACGACATCCGGCCCGACTACCACGACCACTACCGATTCTCCGACAACAACGACGACAACCGCTGGAGCTACAACGACCACGACGACAGAATCTCCTACTACAACGACCACGACTGAGGCAGCCACGACTACCACTACGACCGCGGCTACTACCACTACGACGACTCTCGTGCCGGAAGTCTACTCGCTATCCAATAGTTCTTACGGAACCACCGGAGCGGCTTGCGCGATAGACACGCTGAGCCAGACAGTTTACGTTGCTAACGGTATAAACCTTAACAGCTTGAACGGCAACACAATCTTTACTGACTCTAGCCTGACTACCAAGATGGTAGGAGATGGTAACTACTACACCATATCAGACGGTGTCAACAAGCACGCGATCATGATCGATTCTGAAGGACTGATGTCCAACAACTTTACTTGCACGTAATTTTTTCCTTTCGCGGATTCTTCTTACTTTTACATCGTTATCTTGCTGAAGACAAGCTCTAACGGGTTCGCAGAACAAGCGCAGAGGGTATACTCCGACCTACACCGAACTTTGGCAGAAAAAATATTTCGCTGAGATTTTTTCCTTTCGCCAGCTTTAGTTAATTTTACAGCATCAATCAACAAATACTGAAACTATGAGAAAGATCGTTATCTTAAGGTTCGGCCCGCCCATTCCGATTCCGGAAATAAACGCGGCCCTGCGTCCTCACTTCGCTAACGACCAGTCCGCGAAAGCGTTCCCAGTACCAGGTGGAGTCATGTCGGTCTTCAACACCGATTCAACCCCCGAGCAGATCGCCGAGTCGATCAAGGCACTCAGCTTGGACATTCCGTTCTTCGTGTTCCCTTACGATAGTAAGGCCAGCTCCCTACCTCAGCCTCTTGAGGACGCCATCAACAGCGAATCGGTACCGTCAAACGGTGCTCAGCCAACTACTCAGACACTCACAGTGGACGAGATTCTGGAGAAGATATCCGATCACGGAATCGAATCGCTCACCGAGGACGAACGTGCAACTCTTAACGCTACCAGGTCGGAGGGTTAATCCCTCCGGCCCTAGGCCGAAATACCGAAGACCATGACAAAGCAAGAGAAGGCAAGAAAATCTTTTGATTATGCCTGCAAGCAGGCCAGCAAGTGCCGTCACGAGAAGTACCACGTGTCCTGTCACAGCTGCCCTGAGGAAGAGAAGTGCGACATACAGCAGAGGATCAACAAAGCTCGTGAGGGCATGCACAGCTAGTACTCCCTAGTACCGACTATTTTTTCCTTTCAACAATTAGTATTATATTAGCAACAAATTCAATAACATGGCAACAGTAATCGTACCCTTCAGGTTGGGTACCAAGTTTAATTCGCACAAGGTCCACAACCCGGAATGCGACATCATCGAAGGTCACATCGACGAGGACACCACACTAATTTACGGAATCTACGTCAAGGGACCGAAAAAGGGTCAGGAATTCTGCGAGTACTACAGCGGCGAAAACTACTGCGTCCGCTCAAAGAAAAAGAGCTATTCCCGCGCGTGGAGCCCGGTCAACATACCGGTTAAGTACTTCACCCTGTGGCAGTTACTCCGTAGCACGTACGAAACATTACCTAAATAAATCGCATGAAAGAGATCGTGAGAATCTACGTCAAAGACCCGAAGACCGGGCGAGAGAGAGGAGAGATGGATCCTGAAAAGATCGTCGCTGCTCTTTCCAAACCAACAGAAGACATTGAGCTTGACTACGACGACGGCTCCGGACGGAACGTGAGGATGGGAACGAGCATGGAACTTGTCGGAGAGAAGGTCAAAGTCGGAGACATGGAGATCGAGATCCCAGCCCACTAAGTACTCCCTAGTAAACAGACAATGATATGCACACTCTAGCTGAGATTAAGACCGAGGAGGTCAAAAAGAAGATCGTCGAACGGTGCGGGCCGGAACCTGACAAGCAGGGTCTGGTCTGCCCGTACTGCGGAGCCCACGAGGTTTACGCGGACAGGAAGGAACCGAACAATGTCGACAAATGATTCTGGATGATACGTGCGTTCAGAGTCGACAATTCATCAGAATGCAATAACTGCGGAAGATGGTTCGACCTGTAACAAAGGACTCCCTAGTACAGGAGATAGCTAGCCTGAAAGAAAGGTTAGCGACCATCGACGAACGGTGGAAGGGTGCTGTAGTTACCAGCATCTGGGCAGGAAGCACGTACAACCATGCTAGGTACTTTCGCGGATTGGAAAGGCAGTCGCTTTATTCCAAGCTGAAAAGACGAGAGCAGAAACTAAGAAAAATACTGAGAGATGAAAGACAACCAATTGTACGAGAGAACTGATCCAAGGTTCAAGCACCTCATAGGAAAGAAGGTCAAGTTCGTTTACAAGGGCGAGGTGTGCATCGGCACGCTAGACTTCGCAGGAATAAACGACATGCTGCACAGCCAGTTCCAAGTTACCGCTAGCAGGACCCCTCACTGGCCGGTTGACCCAAGTACGATAGAGGAATACGTGGACGACAGAGTCCGTGTGGGAAAATAAAACTACACGGATTTTTTCGTTTCGTGCAAATGTGGTATATTAGCTTTGTTAACTTGCTAAAAGCAAGCTCCAACGGGCCGAGCCACATAGGACTTGGGAGAGTATACTCCGTCTTGCTTTTATTTTTATGTAGCAGTCTTCAGCCGCAAAAGTTTAGTTTGCAGCAGAGGTGCCGCTGATGTTAGTCTGTAGTACAATATTAGTAACGACAGCGACTCACAAAAATACGCAAATATTTTAGTCCGAGATTTTTTCCTGTCAGTCTTTAGTGTTACTTTTACTACATCAAATTCAACTAACACAAACTTCAACGTATGCAGCAGAACGAAATTTCAAGAATGGGGAGAAAGGAAATCCTCGTCCGGCAGTTCTTCACTGAACACCACGGCGGCGCAATTCCGATCGACCGCACGGTTCAACAGCTCTACTCCCAGTTCATGGCCAACACCGAGAACGCGGACGTCAGTTACGGGCTGTTCAACGGGGTCGTCAAGAAGTTACGCCGCGGGTTCAATGCAATAGCTCCAACAGGTAGGAACCAAACTCCCCTAGGTGAAGGTATCGTCGAATCGGACGAACAGGACGTGGTCGAACCAGCCAACGTGATCGAGATCGGAAGCATGGCATTCCCAAACTTCCAACTCTACCCGACCGGAGGACTGATCGACAAGTTACTGTCCGATCACACCGAGGATGGCGGACTCTACTCTGGAACTGCGAACATCGTCGTCGGAGAGTCCGGCGTCGGTAAGTCGACAGTGATGCTTCAGATTCTCGCTAAGATCAAGAGAGAGAAACCTGACGCTAAGATTCTCTACATCTCTTCCGAGATGACTCGCAATGACCTGTTTTTCTTCTACGCTAAGATGCCGATCATCGGCACCGTTCCTACCCTGCTCCTCATGGACTACATCATGGGTCGGTTCGACATCGTGCTGAAAAACACCATCAACAGCAATGAGTACGACATCATCCTCCTCGATTCTTACCAGGACACCATCGTGAAGATGGCAGACGTCCTTGGTTGGAAGGCAACCCGTGCAGCAACGTGGCTGACCAACATGCTCATCGAAGCTGCCGATAAGAACGGCAAAGCGATCTTCGCTATTCAGCACCTTACCAAAGGCGGACAGTACGTCGGCTCTACTTACCTCAAGCACGCTACAACAGCGATGATGGAGATGAGGTTCGACGAAGCTGGCCGCAGGTACGTGGAATTCTCAAAGAACCGCCGCGGCGGGTCTCACATCAACAAGAGACTGTACTACTCCCTAGTAGACGGTGAACTCGTCTGGGACGAGGAAGCATGGAACCAGGAAGTCGAAGCAGCCGCGCTCGCAAACGGAGAGAGCTCCCGTCGTTCTGAGCTCGAACACAAGTTCAACGATCTGTTCCTGTCGGTCGGTAAGAAAGGAACGGACGGAGAGGCAGAAGAAGTGACGGTGGAGGAAACCGGCGAAGACCAAGAAAATTAGTAATCAACCAACTTAAAAATTAAGCGCATGATCGGAAACGACGAATTCACAAACATCGTGGTTGCCGAAAGGTACAACCGCTTGACCAACGAGACCCTCTTCCAGACGACCGAGATGCTCATCAACGAGATACCGGACCTGTCGGTTGAGTCGGTCGACCGCCTCGGAGACGGGAACGTCAGCATCAACCTCGTCCACACCAAGGACGCAGGGTTCGAAAGGCTCTGACCTGACGAGGTCTTCCGCTTCGGAATCTCCCTAGTAAACACGCCTCACACTTCTGAGATCAAGGACTTCATGTACCGTCTGGCTTGTTCCAACGGTATGATCAGCCGGACTCCGGTCGATGACGGCCAGAAGTTCAAAGGACCTGGCGGCGGTGGACTCGCAGGGCCAGACGCTTTCCGCGACATCATCAACCAGGCCCACATCTGGTCCAACAACGGTTTCATCCCTACCTCGTTTGAGGATAAGCTCGGAAGAGCGATGGACACGCAAGCCAGCCTTGCCGAACTCAGCAGAGTGTGGAACCTCGTTCAGAGTCAGATCCGCGAGGAAGACCCTGACAGGAAGTTAAAGATCGTGCAGTCCGCAAAGCTCCAGCTGTTCCCTCACCTTGAGGAGACCGAGCGCAGGCTGATCAAGAAAGGGTTCGACCCGAAAGCTCTCATCCCTGACGAGATGAAGTTCATCCGCACCGGCCACACGATCTGGGACCTGGTGAACGACCTTACCTGGCTCGGTTCCCACAATTCGATCTTTGACCTTTCTAACCCGAAATCTTTCAAGGTCGACGGCTGAAACCTCTTCACGAAGAACTGGGACCTCCAGCACGCAAGACTGGCAACAGTTTAAGCATACGTTGAATCACAGGGTGGGACGCTGCAGTCCCACCCTTACTTTAGTTAGGGCAGACTTTACTCCCTAGTACAGCAGGATAAATAATCAAAACAATCTAACTTAACATGGCGGAAACTAAGCACGTAAAATTATTCGAACAGCTGGACCAGGAAGGAGCTTTGAATTCGGAGGAACCGAAGAAGGAGTTGAGACCTGGCCAGAAAGCAGCAGCAAGCAGAGGGGACGACATCCTAACGGACGAGCAGTACGCAGCTTGCTACCTAAACGCAATAAGATCGCTCGGAAGGGCTGAAGATACGAGAGGAAGGGGAGATACAGCTCTCACAAGGAACGCGATGAAGATGACTCAGGAAACGAGCGATGACTGGCAGAACGTGTCAAGCGCCAAGCTGTCAGCTTACCTGAACCTTAAGCCGCAGACGGTCGAAAGGACCGTGTCAAAGTTCAAGCTTCTGCTACAGGGCCAGAGAGAAGGCACAGAATCCAACATCATCTGGCCGGAACTCGCCAACCTGTTCGACCGGTTCGAATCCATGCCAAGGGCGGAAGTACTTTCCATGGCTGAGGAATCCATAACGAGCGAGCCGGACATGACCGCTTACCAAGAGTATCTGGATAAGATGAACGCTCAGTCGAAGAAGAGCAGGGATAAGCAGAAAGATACCGACGCAAAAGTAAGGCGCGAGATCAGGTCAGTCTTTCTTGGAATGATAAAGAAGTTTGGTGGAGATACCGAGAAAGCTGCGAGCATAACCAAGAAAGCTCTTGCTAAAGCTTTCAACACGGACCCGTCGGACATAGTAAACCTAGCCAAGCTGGAATTCAAGAACGAGGAGAGCCTCAGGAAAGCTTGGGTAGCTAGGCGGTTCGACAAGCCAGAACCCGTAGTAGTCGGCAAGGGACAGGAGCAGGAGACAGAGTAGTCTACTCCCTAGTACGGTAAGATTAACCTTCCGCGCCCGCGCGTCATGATAACGCGCGGGCGCGGTTGTTTTTACTGAGAGCCCATGCCCTCCCGGCATGGGTATTTTTTGTGACTCCAGGCTCGAGGGGTTTTCGGGACCAGCCACAAAGGCTGTTTTCGGTTTGGATAAATAACAAAAACGTTTCTCAATGACCATAAGCAAGGCCATCATCACAGACTTTGGGATAGACCTAGCTCACCACGTTACTTTCAACATAGAAGTATACAGAGGTTCCAACCAGCTGGGTTTCAAGCTAAAGGGTTACCCGACCGCGACCCAGTACAATGACGGCAAGAATTCCATAAAGAACGAGGATTACTTATTCGACTTCTCGGTCCTGCCAGCTTCCGTTCTGACCAAGATAACGGAGCTGAAAGATACCATAGAGCAAGAAATGATAAACAACCTGCCTGAGTGGGCAGGTGGAACGAGAGTGAACGATGACGGAACGCCAATAGTATAATGCAGGAAATGGAAAGTAAAGCACCAGCGATAAGGAAAGAGCAGGTCCAGGACCCAGAACTCAGAGAGTTCCTAGCTTACGCAAGGGAGATCATCAAGTACTCCAAGCCAGCTAAGATCAGGGTCTTTGATGACCACGGTCTCTCGAAGCAGATGAAGTCCATGGGAGCTTTCTTCCCGAATACCGAAGAGATCTGGATCCTACGCGGCAGGCGCGTGAGAGCAGATTGGTACCGGACCCTAGCCCACGAGCTGGTCCACCACGGTCAGAGAGAAAAGAACATTGATCTTGACGGAACCGACGGGTCCAAACACGAGAACGAAGCTAACAGCTTAGCCGCCGTTATCCTACGCGAGTGGGGCAGGCGTCACCCAGAAATATACGATCCAGCATGAGCAAACTAGTCTATAACTTCAAGGAATTCCTAGCCGAGGCGGTCAAGTTCGACGTTCACGGTTTCAACAAGAACGTCAGGGATCCTGAGTACAAGGAGCTGAGGAACATGGGCGTCCTGAACACGGTCGAGCCGGCTCACCACAAATACCTACACTACCTAAAGATGGAGGTAGACGACGCTAAGCGGTTGATGGACGACATGAACTACGATTCAGCGATCATGGCTCTAGAGGAAGCTGAGTCCATGCTCAAGATGCTGAAGAAAGCGGTGGAAGACGCGTTCATTGCCAACCAGGAAGAGAACCAACCGCCGGACGAGGAGGAAGAACAGGTTACCGAGGAGGAGGAAGCTAGCATGAAGGAGTACTGGGACTTAGTAAAAGCAGGCGTGCTGCCAGAACCTGACTTCGAGGACTTCAAGAGCTTGCCTTCCCATGCCAAGTGGGTCAAGTGGATCCAAGACGACGGCAACTTCATGATGAGCTTCCTGAAGGACGGTAACTTTAAGATGGTAAAGCACTACGTCAACGAGATTGAGTGGTTGCTGGGCAAGCTAAGGAGCTCTGCAGAGCAGGCAGCCGCAGAGCAGGAAGCCGAGGCTGGCCGGAAGGGTACTCCGTAGTAAGGCTACTAGCTAAAAGATAGAACAAGACCATGAAGTTAAAGCACGTTCTCCTTTTCGAGAGTTTCCAGGAGCTGAGCAAGTCAGAATTGCAAGAGCTAGAGGCGGCCGGCATCCTGCCGTCATGGTTCTCTGACGTTGAATCCCTGGTTGAGGACAACCCCAGCTTGGAAGTGGACGAGGAGAACGGTACGATAAGGGATTCTGACCAGGATTTCGTCCTGGACTTCAGGAACAGGACCTTCACAGACGAGGAGGAGGGCGAGACCAAGAGCTTCGACGATCCGGACCTTCTTCCTTTCTTCACGGTACCCAATGGCAAGTCCGACCTCTCGCCCAAGCAGCTGGATCCCATCCTAAACTACGCGGCAGACCGGGTGGAGACCCACAGGAGGATGAGGGAACTTTTCAGCCAATCTGAGGATCCTGATTGGCGGTAACTAGCAGGGGTGGGACTCCCTAGTACGGGTACCGGGCCGGCTAACCGGCCAGATTTCTAAGTTCTACCTGCACTCCGTAGTACAGCTACCCAAAAAGCCTGCAGGGGCCGGGAAAAAGATACCTGCAATCTCTCTAACTAATTGATTATCAATTTATTTCTCCGAGAGCCCTCTTGGCCTCGTATATGAGTTCGGTCAGGTCCTGCTTGATCTCCTCGCGGTACTCTTCCCTAAGCAGGACAGGCGATGCAACGTGGACTTCCACGCCGTGCCATTTCAGGAACCGGTTGAACAGGTGGCCCATGCCCCAGCGAGCTATCCGATCCTCGGTCTCGACGACCAGCAGAGATACTTGCTTCCTCATGACCAGCTCTATCAGCTTGTCGTGTCCTTCCAGGGCCTTCCGGCCGTTCACAGGCCCGACCTCACTGATGACTTCATCCACCCGTATTCCGGCCCGCACGCAGTACTCCTGCATCCTGTCCACCTGCCTGGCCAAGCGGGCAGGTGCGGATTCGCCCGGCTCGCCTCTACTCCCTAGTACCGCTACCCTGCAGTAGAGGACCACACGCTTAGTCTGCTTCAGTTTACTCCCTAGTACAGCTACAACGTTCGCTTCAGTGTACATGACCCGGCCGTTAGCTTGGTTCTTTATAGGTAGTAGGAGACCCCGTTTCTCGTACCGGAGTATCGTAGCTTTCTGAACGCTAAGGAACTTCATGGCGTCCTTTCTGTAGACCATGCGGCCCAAGGATCCCATGTCTCGCACGTTCTCGAGAGAGTAATAGTTTACAGTGGGCTGGCTGGTGGTCGTTGTGGTAACTTGTTCTTCCATAACCCTATTTATCCCAGAACTAGGTATCTTCTCGCACGGTTCTGATACCGCGGGCTGCTTAAAGCTCGGCAGCTACCCCTAGGGCCACGGTCTCTCGCGAATCGTTTGTTCGGGCACGCAGAGGGAACCCCCACCACCCGCCCGTATTGGGGTGCCCCTTTGGTACCCGCTGGCTGGGATGAATTTCGGCTGGAGCTAGGTACTTTTTGGGCTAGGACTCCCTAGACTCGCTACATCGGGTCACTGGCTTGCCCTAGTAAGGGAACCTGGGGTGCGGGAACTTGGTACTTTTTTAATATCAGCTAGGTACCTTTTACGTTCATTCCCTGTCCGTGACCTGCTTGATCTGGTTTCCAAGTGACGTGAGAACTTCGTACTTTGCCGTGCTGTTTCTGGTTGGGTTTTTTTCTTTTTCTGATAATGATGTTGGTGGGGCCGCCTCTCCGATTTTACTCAACTTCGGGCTCGGAAACGTGGAAGCTATGACGAATTCGGTGCTGTAGCGTTTCACCGTTCCTTTGGCCTAACTTACTTCTTCCAGCTGAAAAAGAGCAACGGTCTTCATGCGATTATTTTTTTTTTGGTTCGACCTTTATCTGCCTGACCTAGAATAAATAAATAGAAATAGAAAAACTGTGTCAGAGACCAAGGTTTGGCTTGTTTGGAACAGGGACTCGTTCGTTTGGAACAAGGTCCTTCTTACTTGGAAGGATTCGTACGTCATCGACGAGGTTCTCAAGTACAAGGGCGGAGCGCCCTTCCTTCTTGATGAGGACCAGCCCTGGAAGAGCTTGGAACAGGATCTTGAGGAAGCTAACGTTCCTAGCGAAACCGTTGAGAAGCTCTTGGAAGTTGTGGTCAGAGTGAACGGCTTGGACAAGAAAGTGTCCAGAGTTTCAGAAGCTAAGAACCCAACGGTCACGGTCGATCACGTTAGAAAAGTTCTTCTTGGGTCAGGCCGAGAAGTAAAGGTGGTCGCTGACCTAGCTAAAATAACCGAATCAGAAAGATGAGCGGAAGCAGAGTTTCCACGTTTTCGGAGTTCGCTGGAAAACCGACAAGTGAGGTGAAGTTCGCTGAGACTTCCGCCGGACCAAAGAAGGTAGAACCTCAAGAGGAAGAGGAACTGGCCGATTTTTTAACGAGTTTAGAAGATGAACAGGATTCTTCCGACCTTGTCGAAAGAGCCGATCTCCTCCTTGAAAAACTCAAGGAAGAACGAAGAGTACAAGAAGAGATCGTTCCGATTAACGAGAGCTTGGTTCCTAAGTTTGAAGGTTATCGGATCGCAAGAGATAAGGACGAAGTTTTCGAGTGCAAGATCTCGGTCGAAGGGACCACTCTAAACGAAGCTAGAGCGAGGTTAGTCCTTGATTCGGAACCGTGGAACTTAACGTTTTACGGAAAGATACACACGGATGGGCATTGCACGGTACCCATAAAGAAAGGCCTTCCGCTGGGAGAAGGTTCAACCGGAAAGATCAGGCTGGAAGTCATAGCAGAGGACCAGCTTTTCGTGGGTTGGGAGAACGAATTTTTAGTCGAGGTATCGAAGAAGCTCAGCGTCGAGGTGAAGGAACAGAAGAAGGTCAAGGTGAGCTTTGACTCGGTTGGCTAAAAATATCTTTTTACGTTGCCTGAAGAATTTCCAAACGATTTAACGAACAGGAGAATAGCTGACACCTACCAGAACGTGGTACAAGTAGTCGGTGGAACCTTTTACGATGGCTTGGGAAACGAAATCGCACCGCCAGGCGGAGGAACTTCAGGATCTTCAGGTACGTCTGGCTCGTCAGGAAGCTCAGGAACTTCAGGTTCATCCGGAACAAGCGGAGAAGCTGGTAGCTCAGGAACTTCAGGTTCATCCGGAACAAGCGGAGAAGCTGGTAGCTCAGGAACTTCAGGTTCTTCTGGAACAAGTGGATCTTCAGGTTCTTCTGGAACAAGTGGATCTTCAGGTTCTTCTGGAACAAGCGGAGACTCAGGTTCGAGCGGTAGTTCGGGAACAAGCGGTTCGTCTGGAAGCTCAGGCTCTTCGGGTTCAAGCGGTAGTTCGGGAACAAGCGGTTCGTCTGGAAGCTCTGGATCTTCGGGTTCAAGCGGTAGTTCGGGAACAAGCGGTTCGTCTGGAAGCTCAGGAACATCGGGAACTGGTTCATCTGGAACGTCTGGAAGCTCAGGCTCTTCAGGTTCAAGTGGAACGTCTGGAAGCTCAGGCTCTTCAGGTTCAAGTGGAACGTCTGGAAGCTCAGGCTCTTCAGGTTCAAGCGGAACGTCTGGAACTGGTTCATCTGGAACGTCTGGAACATCTGGTGGTGGATCATCTACTAGACAAATTTCTCTTGTCACCAACTTAGCTAATGCAGGAGACACTGGTACTATCAACCAGACTCTAGTTGGAATAGGGTACTCTGGAACTATCAGCGGTTGGCACCTCACTTGCTACCCTTCTGCATCAGTCACTGTGGATGTCTGGAAAGTCTCTGGAGCGGTACCGTCAGTTGCTAACACAATAACAGCATCAGCTAAACCCTCAATATCGTCCAACCGTCTAAACTCTAGTTCAACTCTTACTGGATGGACAACATCTGTCTCAGCTAACGATTATTTCATGATGAACGTCGATTCGAATACGGCTGCGACATACATTAACTTGCAACTAATAATAACGTACGGTGCGTTGTTGAATCAAGGCCTCGATGCAACACTCACATCTACAGGCACAGGTGCAGGTGTGTCAACCTTGAGATTGGAAGTCAGCGAAAATCAAACGCTTACAATCACATCAGGTAATGCACGCTTTTACACAGATGCAGCCGGGACTTTAGGTGAATCAACAACGTGGGATGTAACAACAGGTGCGCTCAGGACTATCTA
>Ga0172367_10001348_pt1 | contig 35914 bp, 33 predicted proteins | sample Lak10m_FD_114542 | JGI IMG/M metagenome (GOLD analysis project Ga0172367, IMG submission 114542) | Freshwater microbial communities from Kabuno Bay, South-Kivu, Congo - kab_022012_10m | ecosystem: Environmental > Aquatic > Freshwater > Lake | place: Democratic Republic of the Congo: South-Kivu... | reverse complement strand
GCGATCTGTTCGCCGCGGCGATATCGAGAGATACGCATATCTTCTGAGATGATATTCAAGGCATCCGCGACCGATGTTCCCATCCGATCGGCCTGCACAAGAGCGCGCGTAAAAGTTGATAGGTCAGGAATTTGATATTTATTCGCAAAGTCCGTTAACGCGTCCCTGCGAGGTTTTCCGAGATTAACTTCTTGCAATACTTGCTGAAGCTCTAAGATAAGAACGGAAGGAATGGACTTTTCAATGACCCATTTCAGCGCCAGGAGAAAATCCAAGCCGGCATTGACACACAAACTTAAAAGATCGATGGTGTCCGGCAAGTGACGTACGATCGAATTCTTTATTTTCTGGATCTGTCCTTTAAGCCAGAACTCCGGAAGATAAAAGCCTACGCCAATGGTCATGATAAGCCACATGCCACGATTCGCCGGATCAGACATAGGATAGGTAAAGAACAACAGCCCAGCAATGAGGATCTCCTTGATCAAGAGAAAGACTTCCGGAGGAATGTCAATGCGCGCTAAACTTAGATCCTTGCGCAGCCTATCACCCAAGGCTCCGGCGCAAAGCGGCATATTGAAAAATGCTAAGGCCGTTAAGAATGCTACCTTGCCGTTCTTCTTTTTTTCCTCTTGAGGGAATTCATCGGCCAAAAGTTTCAATGTCGGAGGCTCTTCGATCTTGACAACAGATAGAAGGCCAACGGCGAAAGCCAAGATACAAAAAAATGTTAGGGCTAAAATAAGGACGATCATCGTCTAAAAATCTCCTATGGTGCTAAACTTTATAATAAAGAAGGCTCCCACAAGCTCAAGGCCAGCGGACAACATCAGCAGGTTCCTTCCAAGGTCTGACTCCAGCATAACGTCAAAATAGTGGGGATTTGATCCAAAAATAAAGACCGCGAACGCCACCGGCAACAACGACATGACAAAGCCCTGGATCTTGCCTTGGACCGTTAGGGTTTCAATATTCTGCTGGATCTTTCTGTTCTCCCGGATCGTCTGGATAATGCGGTTAAAGATGATCGGGAGATTTCCTCCGGTTTCCCGAGCCAGCAAGATCGCTGAAATGAACTGCTGCAAGGCAGGGCTTCCCATGCGCGCGTAGAGCCTGTCAAATGACGTTTCTAAGGATACGCCCATTTTATTTTCGCCGATAAGAATAGCGAACTCCTGACTGATAGGCTCAGGCATCTCGTCGGCCACAACTTCCATGGCCTGCAACAAGCTTAAGCCCCCTTTAAGGCCGCTATTCATCATCAAAAGCGCATCAATGAGCTGGGCATAAAATTTTCTTTTGCGTTGGGACGCTAAATAACGAATATAAATGCCTGGGCCAATGAACCCTAAAATAACACCCAACAAAGCCGCTGGAAAGCGCATGTGATCAGGAGCAAAAACAAAGCCCGCCCCAGCGAGGATAAAAGGCGCTAAAGCGTACATGAAGACCGTCTGCTTTTTCTTGACGCGGACGAACATCTGGTCCATCGTATCCGCCATCTTATCCGCACGACGCCGGTTAAAAGCACCGACGATCCTAAGAAAATCAGGCAGAAAGAAAAAGACAAAACTGCTTACCGCAAAGAATAAAAGGAAATAAACAAGAAACGTCATGGTTATTTTTCTTTACCAAGGATGCGGGCAAGGAACGAACTTCACCCCAAACCTACTGTTACGATACGAAGAAGTATAACTTCCTCGCCGACAAAAATATTCCGCGCAAGATTCTGTTTGCGTCCCGGTCTCAAGCAGATCATGGATCAGGTCCCAACAGGCTTGATTGTTCGTTGTCTTGCAATTTAAGACGAACGCTCCATCGACCCCGTAAGAACATCCTTTAGCGTCTATCAAATTGCCGTTAGCCTGCATGATCGGCTGACACGCCGTTTCGATGTCATCGGCATTCGCCGTTGAAGAAACGTTGGGATTAAAAAATCGGGAGCTCCAAAACTGTATGCCGGTTGCCCAATTTAAAGCGCCTCCGCTTTCATCATAACGGATCAAGCTGGCACGTGTTAATCCACCTTTAAAACACTTCCCTGCGTTCTTATAGCTTTCTTTGTTCTGGTATCCTGAGTTTGTCCAGTTGCCGTTGCCTGTGCCGCACTGGCCTTTGGATGTTCCGCTGGGGCTTTCATAATCGATCAAAGAATACCAATATCGCGTAGGAACATCATGCGCCCAATTCTTGACCCATGGCATATACGGCTCCTCGCAAGCCCCCCCAGGGTCGCCGTCACAAGCCCTTCTCTTACATTTCCCTCCACAGAGCGTTGGCAGAAAAGCTTCTGCGCGGACAGCGTGCCATCTGCCGGATGTTGCCGGCTGGCCGTCCTTAGCTTCATCCCGCCAAGCATAGACGACGATGCCATTATCTGTACCCAGGGCTGTTCCTGAGTCCTGGATCAAGCTTCGCATCAATTCCACTCTTGGGTCGTCAAGAAAACTTTGGATCTTCTGTTTAGCAACATCAATGCTGCTCATAGCTGTCTGTGCTTTGGCTAGCAAATTAACAAGAGTGTCTCTTCGATATTCTAATTTTTTCTTCCAATTCTGAAGCTCATCCTGAAAAACATAGCTCGCCGTAAATGCCGTGCATCCTGTTGATTGTCCAACATAAGGAGCAGCCGCTCCTGAAGCAGGCTCTTCAAAATAAAGGCCCAGCTGAGTGGCAAGATTATCGCAAACAGAAATGTTATTGGCACAATACGTGGTATCCATGCAATTCTGAATATTTGTCAGCGTCGTATTCAGGCATGCGTTGATCGCGCTAGGCGTTCCTCCGGAACAAACGAACGACCCTCCTCCAGGAACGCTTGTGCTCGCTAGATCTAAAAGCTCTTGCTTGGTCGCTTCCAGGGCTACGATCCACTTTTGCAAAGAACCCGCCTGCGTCAGGTCAAGAGGCACCGTGGTGTCTTTTTTGATCCATGAAAAGAAGCTAAGCATTTTTTGCGAATTTGGCAAGCTATCTGGATTTTGGAACATCAGGTCTTCCGCATCTGTGATAAATTGGTCAAGGCCTTCTGTTCCATAGCGCAGCGTATCGATCAAGTCTTCTCGCCAAAAAGCTTTATTCGCCACAGGATTTCCTTGGTCATCAAGTCCGCACGTCCAGTTCGGGCTGCAATTCGTGCATTGACCACTTACGCAACAAGCAGAAATATTATTAAGATTAACGCAAGAAGCATCACAATCTTTTCCCGCACAGGCAGCATAAGGGACATCTTCTGAACAATACCTGCTTACGCCCTTTTTCCATTCAAAAGAAACAGCGCTCGAAGGCGGGTTATAGCATGTTGTTTCTGCGATCTGCGTCGGCGTGACGACCAGCGGGTCGACGTTTGGCTTTAAACACCAGCAGTCGCGAAGGCCTCCCGGAGACGATTGATACAAAGGATTGTTGGCGTTGCACGCCTGCGGTTTGGGAAGAGTAAAGCCCGCCATGTCAGAAGGACAAAAGCTAAAATTCTGCCCTGAGCCAGACCCTGCGCCACACCATTTGCAAGCGGCATGATTAGAAGCGCTTAAATTATTAATACTGGCAAGGTTGACTTGATCCAGCTCCCACAAAAGCCGATACAGGCCTGTGGCATCTTCCGGGGTCCACTCCGGAGTTGTCAATGTTTGCGCTGAGGCGCTCACGGCCATGGGGTTCTGCGAGACAGGCGTAAAACGAATTCTGGGGTTCTCATCGTCACGTCCAACTTGCTCTCGGAACGAAGAAAAAGTATTTGATGGCCGTTCCCAATAAAGATCATAGATAAGCTTCCACGGCGTACCGTTAGAAGGGCACATGCTAGGCAAATAGGTAGTCTCCGTACACCAGCTTGAGGCACACTCATTCTTAAAATATCCGGTCAAGGGGCATCCTGCCGCGTCATGATCCTTATCGCGAATACCAAAACCATCCGGCGTGATCTGCCATGTCGGATCCCACGAAAAAACCTGCCAATAAGAAGACGAGGGCAAGGTTTGATCATACATAAATTCAGCAAGGGCTTTTAAAAAATTCTTAACGGTGTTCGACTGCCCGATAACGCTTCCTGCCAGATATTCTGCTCGTCGAGTATACAAAAAAGAAAATCGTCCCACTTTATCCGCTTCACCTTCAACAGTGCCATCCCCCTTAAAATAGCCGTCCATGTCATAGTCGCCGATATCATCGATCAAGACAGGATCCTGAGCCGCGAACGAAAGAAGGCCCTGAATGCCTTGTTCGCGATATTGTTCTTGCGTAGAAAGGCCTGTAAACATTCTGTTCCACATATTCTGCATGGCCGGAGCAATAACAGCCAACTGAATGATAATACTTGCTGTGGCTAACACGACCGCCGCGATCGATATGATCCAGGCGCCAACCGTTGAAAGAGTCCCAAAGGAAAAGATCGCCCCCAAGATGACAATAACAAGGCCGATGATCGCAATAACTAAGCTTGCGACCATGGTCCAGATATCGCCGTGTTCTCCCCGGGTCAGATCGCCATGATCGCGGATAGTGTCGCCATCTCCTCCCATGATAATTCCTTGATATTGGCTTTCCGCGAGGCTGGCAATAAGGGAAGCCATCAGCACTGCTGAACCATCCACGGCCAAGATAGCAGATACCTTGGATTGAGATACCTTGCCGATATTAACCGTGACAGCAAAAACCGCCAAAAGAATGGCGACAAAAAGGATCAAGACGACAGCGATTTGTCCTGTTTTTTTACGGCGTAGAGCTGTTAACATATTTTACTTTCCTCGTTAGGGGCTATTAAAAAGCTGTCCTGGAAAAACGATCCTTAAAGAAGGCAAGCGAACATCTCCGGAATTAAGTTGTTGCACGTAATTGTAGCTGGTGGAACCTGCGCTTAGAGTACCTGACCAAGAATACAGCCCCTGATAATGTTTGTTCACCGGTGAGATCAAGACAACGCCCAGCCATTGCAGTGTTTTCACGCATCCATAAAAAATAACAACGAGCACGATGAACGCAAAGACGAATTCCAGGGTGGCTTGCGCGGCTCTTGAGATCATGGATGTTGTTTTTTGTTTTTTCATCACTTTTAAGGAAAACTTGTTGCCGGGGTTATTGTTTTATATTTATGCCCTATTTTAGCGCCGGTTAATGTCCGGACATACAAAACAAGATTGGTACGATTAAAACATGTCAGGTATTTATTTTGTCCGATATCACAGCAATCATTTCCGGAACAGGCCACGTCCACATCGTTGTCAGGATCAAAGCACGAACAGTTCACAGAGCATTGAGGTGATACGCCCGAAGGAAGGCTATCGCAAGAAGGAAGATTTAGCCCTGCCACAAATCTTCCCGTATCGTTGCTAAGCTGGATCTCTCTTTCGATAACATTGATCGTATCTTTTGTTTGCTGAGAAACCTTGGTTGACTGGCTCGATTGAGCCTTCTGCGTGACATCCAGATCACCTGTTGCATATGTTTTGATCTTCGCCTTACCTTGAACAAATCCCGGCTTCGGCTTTCCTTGAAGCTTGTCAATAGTATTGTACCCCATATTAAGATCACCATTTTCGCTATCAAGGGTCACAACAGATACCAGCTTGAACCCAAGGCGCCATTCAGGATAATCTCCGTTTTCCCACGCATTATGGCAACAATCGCTGTTAGGCGAAAAAAGAAGATCGTTGCTTGGCTTTCCATCATCCCAAAAGTATCGCGCAGATATCGCACATTGCTGCCAAAGATTGTTGTTTTGGGGTGCAGGAGGAGCAGGCTGACAAGAAAAGTCTCCCACTTGGTCTAGATGCAAAATAACTTCTTCATGGCCGTCGTTATCCACGTCAAGGCTTGTATAAGTTTTTTTATCTTGGTTCTCATCAAAAAAATCGATCGCAACATTATTCAAAAGAACAGGAAACCATTGCCATTGCAGTTCAGCCCGCGTACTGATAGGCGCTGGATCACCATTCAAAGGGTCTAAGCGAAACCGCTCGTCGAGCTCTGTGGATGAAACATAGGTGCAGTGATGGTCTGAGGGTTGGCCTGTAGAATAACAAAAATTCTTATCTGTCCGAGGAACCTTTGTCCAAAAAACCGGATGCGCAGAGCCAAAGGTCCACGGCTGGCCACCGTTTGGATTAGGAACCGTGGTCAGGCATCGCGCTTGCTTAATAGGGCTCCCGTTAGGTTGGTTGGGGTTGCAATTAAAATTCCAACTGATCGGCGGCGTAGTTGGATCTGGATCCCCGTCATTTGTAACAAACCATCCTTCATAATCATAATTAGCGGTTGTAAATGAAAAATGCTTACCGTTAACATAAATATCCATCACCGGAAGGCTGTTGGGGTCTCCACTTCTCAAGGGATATTGCAAAAGATTTGTCATTGTGCCTGTGCCAAAAGAAATGGCAGGAGTCAAGGAAGCGGCACCGTATTTTTCTCCCCCCTCCACCGTCGGCTTATCTTCGATCCACAGAACGCTTGCGCTTTTACGGTTAGCGGTTTTATTATTTGGCGTGATGGCGTGAGGCGGCGAGGTTGGCGTTGACAAGGTCGACGCGGCTTCGGTGGCGGAAAGCTTTAGCGCTTCTCGCATCGCCCGAAGCTGTATATTTTGCGCTTCGCTGATCGTTGATGAATAACGGATCAGAAGCCCTAAGATCCCCAAAAGCGCTGCTCCAAGGATAGAAAGCTCGATAATGGACTGCGCGCGTCGCTTTGTCATTTTATTTTTTTGCTCTGATGTCACAATGTTACTCCGTTTCTCACGATCACGGTGTCAAGTTTTCGCATGTTGTCGATTTACACCCCTGAGCACAACACGTACTCTTTCCATAATCTGAGGGGTGAGACGTATCACTGCGACATTCGGCCAAGGTTCCCCCTGAAGGCAAGAACCCTGAACAACTCGCCGCATAATTTCCGGTCGCGGCATTGATATAGCGACAACACTCAAAACATTTTCGCTCATACCAAATTTCGTTCCCCCACGACGTCTGACCGCTGGCACTAACGCGCGGCACATGCCGGCCGCACTCTAACGTTGTAGCAGGGTCGTATTGCTCTCCGTGCCCAAAAGTATCTCCAAGGCTCTTCCATCGGCCGAACATCCCGCGAGCAATTTGTTTTTGCATGACGAGAATAGCCGTCAGAAACATTACGATCAAGATAATATACTCAATGACCGAAGCCCCACGATGTTGTTGATGCATAGATTTAAGCATTTTCTCGCTTTATGGATCAAGCTCTATATGTTCTGTTTTATCCTCTGTCATGTTCATCGTATCTGTGCGCCAAGTGGTGAATCCTCCGGCCTGAGGAACAATATTCACGATCGTTTCTGCGTTCGTTTCCATGGATGAGCTTGTGGTTGTGTTCCCGGAAGGGTCATATTGCTTTCCCATGCCATCGACATTTTCTTTCCATTTTCCTTGAACACCCCGCTGAATATATTTTTGCATCGCTAAAAACGCCGCCACCAAAACAATGAATAAAACAACGAATTCCAGCAATGTTTGTCCAAGGATCTTTGCGCGCTGCCTCGATATCTTTTTTTGATCAATCATGAATAAATGCTCCGTTAGAATACGTCGTGCTCTGCGTCACGCTAGATTCTGTTTCCGTTGATGAATAGCTTCCTCCTGTTTCAGCAACAGATGTCGCAGATGTCGTCTGGCTTTGGCTGTTCTGAAAATTCAAGAATCCCTCATCAGGATTCGAGGCCTGTTCAGCCCCGGCTTGAAAACCTATAACATCCGCCGTGCTTTTAACAACCTGTTGCGCGCTCCAGCGAAATCCAGGCCCCATAGCCGCTAATACAAGACTTACAATGCCTATCACAATGGCATATTCCGCTAAACTTTGTCCTGCTGCGCGCTTCATCATAAGTATAAATGTTTGGGCGGCGTTAAAACGCCGCCCTGTCGTTATAGGTCTTGCGCAGGAAGCTCTGTTGAAACACTTTTCATGTCAGTCGTCTTTTGATCTTGAGAGCTATATGTTCCTGCGGGTCCATTCATGTTCACTGTTAGCGTTGCGTCGCTTCCTGTATCAACTTCCTTGTTCACATAATACGGCTCGTATTCCATTGTGCCGTTATAATCTACACCGGTACGAGCTTTGTGAATGCTACGGATATCGGGCCCCAACTCATCCATCATATATCGCCTGGCGTCATTGGTCCTCGCTTGAAATCCCCGCTGAATAAAATAGGTCATGGCCATGACGGCCAAGACAACCAGGGATATCATGACGGTATACTCGCCAAGTGATTGCGCCCGAAACCGCTGCATTATTATCTTCCTTTATTCTTTCTTGACTCTCCTTTTGTTAATTTGTCGTTTCTGATGTCAAGTTCGTTATGGTTGATTCTGGCGCTACCATTTCTGATTTCGACCCGTTCCAGGAAGTTGTATCTTTTGTATTACTTGTTGTCACCGTCGTCTTGTTATAAACCGTATCTTCCGTGTCATATTGCTCAGCGCTAATATCATCCGTAGAAGACTTAATTTTTCCTTGGATACCGCGCTTTAAATATGCTTGGATGCTTAAAAGAGCACCGATCACAACAACAGCGAGCACCGCATATTCCAGCGTGCTTTGCGCTATTCTTTTTCTAAGTTTAATTAACATCTAAACCTCCTTTAGATTAAGCTTTTTTCTTAAAAAGTTGTCCCGACGCCAATGTTCTGATTGGGGTTCAGGTACGTATTGCTCGCTCCATTACGTGACGCATCTGTATTTGTCGCATAAGACTCTGCTGACCCGTCTCCAGACTTTGACTCGTTGTCAGTTTTGTCTGTCGTATATTCACTGTCCTGATAATAAGGTTCATACTGAGCCGTATTATACGTTCCAGACTGAGAGCCTAGAAAACCCGTATTGTCCACCATATACTTCGTCGCGTCGCGCATTCTACCTTGAAGGCCGCGTTGCGCAAACTTTTGCATGGCAATAACAGCGCCTACAACCAGCGCGATCAGGATCGCGTATTCGGCGACGTTCTGCCCTCTGTTTTTCTTGAAAAATTTCATCATGTTTTTGCCTCCTTCGTTATCAACGTTATCGTCCGATACTGCGTTTATTGCCAACTATCTGTTAAACTTGTTGTAAGCGTATTAATACCGCCGGAAACTTGGTTATAGCTATGATTCACCGTGTCATAGAGCGCACCGCCTGATTGCGGCCTCAAGAAAATGATCGCCACCGCAATGATCGCCGTAATCAGAATGATATACTCCAGCGTGCTTTGGCCTCTTCTGTTTCTTTGTTTCATTGCTTTTCCTCCTGTTGTTTTGTTATGGACCTGCTATCTGGCCGACTCCTCAATATCCTTTTGGACAGACTGAACCGAACGCATGATATACGTATACATGGCCACCATGACAGCGGCAACGAGCGATATCACGATCGCGTATTCGATCAATGTTTGTCCCTTGTGAAAACGTTTACGAAAAGAATACATTTTTTCCTCCGTGGCGCGTAAGGATACTAAGAAAAAATGCTAACAGGTGCTTTTTGTTGTGCAAGCATTAACCTATCATGCTAGCTTATTATTAAATATACCATAGGGGTTATCAAAAATCTATTTTATTTACGACAAATCTTCCATTAGCCGAGCTTTTTTATTCTGACAAAAAGATTATGCGCCTCCCTTGAGGGTCAAAAACAGCACTTTCGTTGATGCGCTGTGCCGCAAAAGCAAGCTCCTGGGCCTGTCTTTCTTGCGGGGGGCGGCTTATCTTGATCTTGACAATATCCTTTTCCTTGAAAACTTCCCCTGAAAGACGATAAAACTTTTTTAAAGCCTCTTCGAAAGATAAATGCATGCATTCTGCAGGGAAAAAATGCCGACGCGCATAATCATGAACGCGAAGAAGGAGCAAGTTCACGGCTTGCGACAAAAAACTGCTTTCGGCAAAAAGGCCCTGATGAGAGAGATCCTCGATCTTCCCGTCGAGAGAAGATAAAATATCCATGCTGGTGGCAAGTGTTTTTTGCTGGCGCGCCTTAAAAAATGCCTGGCCCTCTGCAGGCATAGGCCATTTTTCAAGGAACAAACGTATCACCTCTTCGATCGGCTGTGTCCTAAAAGGTGTGTTCGTTAAAATACCAAATCGAGGAACGGACTCTTTTTCCGCGTTTAAAAATATGATGTTCGCGGACATCTGCTCGCCGCTGGCAAGGCGAAATGCGGTTGTGGCGGTTGTATAGCCATAAACAGCGTTGCTCAGCGGAGATTGGAAAGTTTTCGGCAACTGTTTCTTATCCCCTAAAACCTTGCGTGCTAATGCTTCACAATCATAGATCCCGACGATAAAATAACGTTTTTTATGTAAAGGCTTTTCGAACGAAGAAACCGTCTCTTTGTGGCTCGTCATCAGATCAACGCGCTTGATGCGTTTGCCGGGAAGGTTTTCAAAAGCAGCGATCATGCTTAAAAAGCTCGCCGAAAAATTACCTTCACTAGCAGCTTGACGCAGGATCACAGGCTGGGTATTGTTAATAATATTTCTTGATAAAAAATCAAAACTTTTGTCCAAACAAGAGGAAAAGTCACAATGGACATTATTTTCATCCCAAGAAGAGTTGCTTTGACAATCAAGACAGAAACTTGTACCGTCCTCTAAAAGGATTTGAAAAAAACTTGCCTCAGAAAAAATTTGTCCATGCTCTAAAAGAACCTGACTTTTTTTAGTCTCTAGTCCGCGCAACATATCGAAGCTTTCGGCCTTTTGATAGGTCGTTGGGCTCATGTCGATATCGTTCAACTCCCAAAAAGATTTCTTATCAAAGGACAAAAAAGTATCTTCTTTTGTCACTCCAAAAATAGGCAAGAACAAAAAGCTTTCAGCGATCTTGAAGATCTTTTCTTCGTGTGCTTCAGCATTATATTTTTCGCATAAAAACCGTAGGATTCCCTGCCTTTTAATCTGCCACTCGGCGGCCTTAAGAAAAAAAGTTCCGGCATTTTCCATCAAAGGCTTCGGACTCAATGCAGCGGCGGGATCAGCTGAAGGCTGGGGAACCAAAAGAGCGGCAGGAATATTAATAAAAATTTGCTCTTTTCGGTGCTCGGGGATCTTAAATTTTTCTTCTTTAGCCCTTTGCCTTCCCCGGCGACCAATAGGACTACTTAAAGATGATTCCTTAAGAATAGCGTTCACGGAAGACTTGGAGATCTCTTTTTGAAAACGGGTACTGGCAAGCTCTGAAATTTTCCGGCAACTTAAGGCTTCATCAAGTTTTTTAAGCTCAAGGATATAATCAATAACCTCTTGCTTCAGTTTATAGATAACACCCATAAAGGAGGCCTTGTCTTGCGAGCGAACAAACTGAGAGGTAATTTGTTCGACCGTGATTAGTTTGCGAGCCTAACAGAAGCACGCCGAAAAAATAATTAATTACATATGTCCAAAATAGTTTTATTTGTCCAAAACTGATTTTCTTCATTATATCGTAGATTATCGAGTGTCGCAAGGCTTAAACAGGCGTCTTTAGAAAACTCTCAATAATTTGCTTGTCAAACCTTTAGAATAAAGGCAAAATAGAACAAGAACCTTTTCTAGGAGAACGCCATGAAAAAATGTCCTTACTGCTTTGAAACGATCGATGACCACCCGTCCAAATGTCCTCATTGTGAACAATTTCTCATTGATGAACCTATTGAAGTCGATTATTCCGGAATTGATAAAAAGAAGTGTTTTTTCTGCGGAAAAAAAGTTTTAAAAGAAGCCAAGGTTTGCCGCTTCTGTCACAAATGGCTTGATCAAGTTGATCACGGCGCTAGTGATTTTGACCAGATCTAGTCTTTCTCAAAGGCCAAGACATCCCCTAAGGACACCTTTGTCTTTGCGATCACCCCAGCAGCAAGCTCAACAGCAAAATAAGCTTTAAAGAAGACAGGGCTCAAGAAAAAGGGCGGGATATCCTTAACAAGCCCAACGACACGATAAGTCTTGTCAACAAAAACGACATCGATCGGGAATCTCATAAAGAACATATGGATCGCTTGGCATTGTGTAATGACCAAAGCCTCGCTTTCATCAAGGTGTTTTCTTCCTAAAAGGCCTTTAGCGCGGGTAAAAAAACTTTTGGCAAGAATAGCTTTGAAGCAGAGAATATTTTCTTTAGTAAGGTTACGGATCCGCATGAGGATTACGGATTAAATATGTTTTGGTCAACAACAACGCCTTTTTTGGCAAACTCTTCAAGGCACTTCGGGAGATATCCTGTAGCTTTATAATCCCCTAAGACCTTGCCGTCCACCGTTAAGCCCCGGCGCTCAAAAACAAAAACATCTTTAAGGATCAAATCGCGATTTTGGTCCAACCCGACAACTTCAGTAATTCCAGTGATCTTGCGTGTGCCGTCCGGAAAGCGTGAGATCTGGACAATGATATCAATGGCCGTAGAGATCATTTCATAGATAGCTTTAAGCGGCAAATCCATCCCGCTTAATAAGATCATAGAGCTCATGCGCACTAAAACATCACGAGTAGAGTTCGCGTGCAACGTTGTCATGGATCCATCGTGGCCTGTGTTCATCGCTTGAAGCATGTCCAGGATCTCCGGGCCACGGCACTCCCCAATAATAATGCGATCAGGACGCATACGCAAAGAATTAATGAAAAGGTCGCGAATAGTGACCTCTCCGCGTCCTTCAATGTTCGGCGGGCGCGACTCTAGGCGACCCCAATGGCTCTGGCGAAGCTTTAACTCTGCTGCATCTTCGATCGTTAAAATACGTTCATCATCGGGAATAAAAGATGAAATGATGTTAAGCAAGGTTGTCTTCCCCGAGCCTGTTCCTCCAGAAACGATAATATTCATGCGCGCCAAAACACAAGCGCTCAAGAAATCCACAATAGGCTGCGAAAGAGAATGGTGTGTATGTAAAAGGTCTTCGACCGTGATACGCTCCTGTGCGAATTTACGGATCGTCAGCATAGGCCCTTTTAAGGACAGCGGCGGAATAACGGCATTAATACGAGATCCATCGGGAAGGCGGGCGTTCACCATCGGAACAGACTCATCAATGCGACGGCCTAAGGGGGCGATAATGCGCTCAATGATCGCGCGGATCTGAGCATTCGACAGAAATTTTTTATTCGTGAGGACGATCTTGCCTTTTTTCTCGACGTAAAGTTCGTCTTTGTTATTCACCATGATGTCCGTAATTTCCGGATCAGCAAGAAATTCTTCCAGAGGGCCAAGGCCTAGCGCTTCGTCAGTGATTTCCTTGACCAAGCGGCGCCTTTCTTCCAGAGACGAAAGCAAGGTTCCTGATTCTTCGGCGATCAGATCACCAATGATCTTTTCTGCGCTTTCACGGATCTTGCGTGACTGCACCGGATCACGCAGCGCCTCCATCGTCACGTTGCGCAAATTCATACGGTCGATCAATTTATCATGAACAGCTTGCTTCAGCCGAACAATGTTGTCGTCTTCTCTGGACGTGGAAAGGACTTCCTTACTTTCCGAAAGCTGCTGGCTGATCCCGAACTTTTCCCAGAAATTCTCTTCTTCCCCCGAAGCTCCTTTTGTGTTCATGCGCACAGACTCCGCTCCCTGAATAAAAAGCCCTTCTTTCAGGAAGCTTGTCACAAGCTGATTAAAGCTTTCGGCAATACCGCTATCAGGACTGTCCGTAACGCAAGGAACCCCCCGATTCAACGCTAAGCCTACCGCTTTTCCATCGGATGGGATCTGAGAGAAAATGTCGCATGGCAAAACAGAACGCACCTCTTGCCAGGCTACGCCACCTCGGCTTTGAGAGCGATTCAACACAAGCTTGACGATATGGCTTGGAAAATGTAGAGCAGCCAAAACATTTAAACAAGCTCTGGCCTGATAGACCGCTAAAACATCAGGCGTGGCAACCAACAAAACAAGGTTTGACTGATCTAAAACGGTAATAAGTGTTTCATTAAAAACCTTGCCGCCATCAATAACGACAAAATCATAGACCAATCCGCAATTCTTCAGAAAAAGGCGGATCTTGTCCTGGTCTATTTTGACCGTCTGCTCGATCTGAGAAACGCAGGGTAGAAAATCCAAGCCGCTGGGATGCCTAACAGCTTGAGCAGAAATAAGACGAGGATCTTCCATGATCCCCGCATCTAGGCAAACATCAACGACAGACCTCAAGGGCCTTAGGTTGACGCTGCGCGCCAAGTCTTGGCCGGCTTGAAGGTCAAAATCAAGCAATAAAACTTTTTTCTTTTTAAGCGCTAAAGAAACAGCTAGGTTGAGAGCAATAAACGTCTTGCCAACGCCACCTTTAGTGCTAAAAACAACTGTTGTTTTTGCGCTCATACCTGCCTCGTATAAAAATTTTTTACTTTAGTTCAGCTGAAAAACAATCGGAATTGTTACTGTTACTTTTTTGAGGGTCGTTTCGCTGGGAAAGGCGCGATATGGAGAAAGCCGATGAACGGTTTCCATAGCAGCTTCATCTAAGATCGTATACCCTGAAGATTTATTGACTGAGGCTGAAACTAAAGCTCCGCTTCTTAAGATCGACAAGGCAAGCTCAACGGTTCCTTGTTGCTTAGACTCCCGCGCCGCCTTAGGATACGTCACGTTCTTTGCAATCCGCTCTTGAACTTCCTTAGCATAAAAGGCCATCTCTCCGGACACCATCACAGGTTGGTACGTTGGTGCCTCGGGGCTTTCTACTTCAGTTTTGGCTAAAGAATCAATGACCGCTTGCCCTCTTTTTTCATTTTGAGCTTGAAGGTCTTTGGCTTCTTGATCTTTGTTTTGTTTCTTTTCGTTACGCACAATAACGCGGGGTGTTAATGTAATAAAAAGCTCAGTTTGAGAATTGGGCGATATATTTTTGTTACGAAAGAGGAATCCAAAAATAGGGATAGACCCTGCCAAAGGCAGCTTTTTGATCGTTTCTCCTTTATTATCTTTCATAAAACCAGCTAAAATGATCGTCTGGCCATTATCTAAGAAAAGTTTTGTTTCTGCCGAGCGCGTTGTATAAGCAACAATATCGCCCACAGCATTTGCGGCATCGATGTCGCTAATATCAACCTTGAGCTCGATATCGATCTTGTCATATTCTCGTGCGGTAGCCTTGATGTTCAGCTGAACGCCATAATCTTTGAATTGAACATTCTCTTCAACGTTTCCGCCGGAAGAGGTTGTCGTTGTCTTAACAGGAATTTGACCTCCCACCAAAAATGAGGCATCTTCACCGCTTTTTGCCACGATCTTTGGCTTTGACAAAACCTTTCCCTTGCCTTCTGTGATCAACGCGTTGATCTTCGCTTGAATGGCATCAACACGAGACATCTTGCCAATACGAAAGATGTCCGTGAACTGCTTGACATTTCCCGCTGGCAAAACCTCGTCAAAGCCATAAGACCCGTCACCGTCAGAATTTGTCCACTCAATGCCAATATTTTCTGTGTACGTCGAGCTCACTTCAGCAATTTGAACATCGATCTCGATAAGTTCTTTCTTTTCTCGCTCTTTAACAAGATCGATCACGCTTCCCTTAAAAGGCTCGAGGATCGCCTTGTAATCATCTTTTTCGTTTTCCTCGATCTCGCCTGATGCAACAAGTTTTCCCTCAAGTTTGTTTTTCTCTAAAACAACGGTCTCAATATTTGCGCTCTTCAGCAACTCGCTTATGCGCGATTGTACAAGATCAAGGTTTTCTTCAAAAACCCATACGGTCATCTTACGCTTGCCGTACTTATCCCAAAGATAGATGTCTGTTTTTCCTGGATTTTTGCCGACAACAAGGATCTCGGTTGTTTTTGTTTCAACAACATCGGCTACGGAAGGGTTAGCTACGGCGACGCGGGTTAGCTCCTTGGTCCAGATCGTGTCAATATCGCCGACAACAATATGCAGCTCGCCTTCATCTTGCTGGCGCAAGATATCTTCAAGAACCCTGGAAAAGGCTGGCTGATGGCTTAAAAGGATAAATGTTGTAACAAAAAAGATCGCAAAAAGAAGACAAAAAATATTTTTTTGTTTACGCATCGCTATTGACCCCCTCGATAAACCTTAATCTCGGGTTCTGGCGGCGGAAGATTCTTTTTGGGTTCCGCAGGCTTCTTTAAGGAAGCTGGTGGAGTGATCATAACACCTTGGGTTGTTTCTAAATAATCTGTGAATGTCTCCCAATTTGCGGAAGGCAACTGATAAGCTGTTCGTTCTCCAGGACTACGTAAAACAAGCTGCAATTTTCCGTAAGATTCGGCAAACGTGATAAGCTCTGCTTGCTGTGGATCAACCGCTAAGGTAATCACAAGATTAGAGGATTTTTGCTGTCCATCAAAGTCTGCCGGATCGCTTACATTAGAGCCAATGGCCAATATCTGGATCCCCTGAAAAAGAGTAACGGTTGTTTTTGTTGTATCTTTTTCCTTGGATCCTTCCTTTTTCATAGATGAATCAACAATAGCAGGAATGGATAAGTGGACCAGAACATCAACAAAATCACCTGGATTGATCAACCCTCCGACGGCAGAAAGGGTTGTGATGCTAACGGTGATGGCACGCTTACCTGAAGGCGTCTTAATAGCAAGGGATTGCTTTTTGACTTCTGGCTTGTCGCTTGCAGGCTGTTGAACAACTTGCGCTTTTTGACTGCGCACAAGGTTGTCAAGCTCTTGCTGAATACGGTTCGCATAAGCCGCTTGTTTTTGGCTCATGGCCTTATTTGTTTCTTCAAGCTCTTGAACCTTGGCTAGCAAGAACTGTGTTTGCTTAGACCCAGCCCCTTCCTCGATCGAGCGCCCGATATAAATATTCATCAAAACAGTCGCGGCGATCGCAGAGGCAAGAGCTAACGCTAAGATAATGATCTTTGGTTTATCCAGCTTGTTAAAGTCGATAGGCATAAGCGTTATTTCAAAAGATCTTCGTTAACGACAATGTTAGTCTTTGCTTTTAGGCCGTCAATGTATTCCGTAACAACTTGTTGTCTTTTCATCGCTAAAACATATTGCTTGAGCTGATCGTAGTCTTCGGCTTTTGCCTTGATCGTTTCCAGCTTTTCCATGTCCCCGCCCATCTTCTCTTCAAGCTTGACAATATAATATCCTTGGCTTCCCTTAAAGACACCGCTTGTTTCTCCGGCATCCAAGGTTAAGACAATGTTTTGAACTTTAGGGTCTTCAAACTCTCCAACAAGCCCTGTGTCGCCCCCGTTGGCAGCTGTGGCAGCTGTTGAATTGCTGCGCGCAATTTCCGCAAAATCAGCTCCTTGGGCTAGGGCAGCTAAAAGCTCTTTGGCTTTCGCTTCATCAGCCACAACGATCTCGCGAAGGCGCCATTGATAAGGCTGGCGGAATAGGTCTTGGTTCTTAGGATCATTATAAAAATCTTCAACATCCTTGTCAGTTACCTGAATATCATCGACTAAGCCTTTGGCGAGCTGCTGGACAAGAAGTGTTTTGCGATATTCGTCGATCGCTGTCACGACATCTTTGTTCTTAGCGATACCTTTTTTTTCTGCTTCGTTGACAAGAAGTTGCTGGCGAACAAGTTCGTCCAAAATAGCTTTTTTATTCTCGATGTCCTTATCGTCAAAATCACCCATCACTTGTTTGAGCGCGGCGACTTTCTCGTTAAATTCTTGAACAGTCAATGTCCATCCTTCGATCTTGGCTAAAACATCTTTGCTCGACGCTGAAGAAGTAGTTTGCGCGGGAACCTCTGTTGTCGCCGCAGCAACATCTGCCTTCTTCTTTAAAGAAGGAAAGTAATCCCCCAAGAAAGACAGCTTATCGCATCCAGCGCTAACGATCCCAAAGGCTAAAATAAAGCCTAGAAAAAACATATTTTTATTCTTACCTAACATCGCTTCTTCCTCCTTTTATTTAACTGATAAAATGACTTTGAATGTTTTTATTATAAATATCATATGTTTCAAAAACAAGTCTTTTCTCGATTATTTAAAACAAAAAGAGGATTATTTCTAAAACAAAAAATTAGTGCGGACAAAAAGGGCAGCTTCCACCTTCTGACTCACAACATTCTTCTCCAGGATTCCACCCTATCTGACAATCAACGCCAGCCTCAAGATTTTCCGTGTTAGCGCAGTTGGTTATCGTCAAGCAGTCTCCGCCCCCCAGGTCGTGGTACCAGGTAACCCAGGTACAGTTCATCAAACCATTGTTCACTTCACAGTCGCCACTGTTATCGTCAAAAGAACTGCAATCAAGTGGCGGTGGAGGCGGCGTGGCCGACCCTGGAACTTCCCAGGCCTCAACCTCAACATTAGGATTGCTATTCGCCTGATCAACCGAAAGCTCCCAAGAATGCATATACGCATTGACGCTGCGGATAACATAAGGGCCCATGACAAAAATACCTGCCAAAACCAAAATAATGACCATGATCAGCTCAAGTGTCGATTGGGCGTGAAAAGTTTTTTTCATCCTGATCTCCTTTATACTAAGTATATCCTCTGTCAGCCTTTTACGCAAAAAGAAATCACCGCTCTTTTTTCATTTCTTTAATAAGCTGTTCAAGCTTAAAAAAGTTTTCGTTAAAATCAACGCTCGCTTCTTTGGGCTCAACGGTGCTTTGTGAGCTATCCTTAAGAGATCCTGCTTGGGCATCGGCTTCTTCAAGGACTTTTTTAAGATTTTGGATCTCGCTTGCCTCTGGCTTATCTGACGCCGCGGATACGTCATCAGGGCTTTGCCCGACAAATTCTTTTTTTATCTCTTTGAGAACATCCTCTATCTTGGGTTCAGAGCCCTTGGAAAAGCTATCATCGCTCATATTAGGTGCTGGCTAAAAATTTTTCGACTTCTTGTTTTTCTTCCAAAAGCTCGTTTAGTGTAATGCCGATCTTGCTACGGGCAAAGGCGGTTAATCGTAACCCTTGAACGACCTCCCATTTTTTCCCATTACTGCGGATAGGAAAGCCGAACATAAGCCCGGAAGGAATATCATAGCTTCCGTCGGAACAAACAGCGACGGAAAAAAACTCTCCGCGGGGTGTTGGCGTCACAAGCCTTTTTACTGTCTGCACAACACCTTCGGCCGCCGAAGCTGCAGAAGATTTGCCGCGCGCGGCAATGATCTCCGCGCCGCGCTTTTGGATCTTTTCGATAAAGATCGTTTGCAACCATTTTTCGTCACGGAGAACATCCAAAAGAGGCCGTCGCCCAACCCTAACATTGTAAAAATCCGGATATTGTGTTGAAGAGTGGTTACCCCAGATCGCTAAATTCCTAATGCTCCCAATATCAACCCCGGCCTTGTGCGCAAGCTGAAAAACAGCGCGATTTTGGTCCAGCAAAGTCATCGCAAAAAAATTCTCTTTGGGGATCCTTTGACAGGCTCCTTTAGCGATAAAAGCATTTGTATTGCAAGGATTTCCAACGACTAAGACCTTGCAATCTTTTTTGGCGCTCACATCCAAGGCCTTACCTTGCTCAATAAATATCTTTCCATTAATAGATAAGAGCTCTTTACGTTCCATGCCGGCTTTGCGCGGGACACTGCCGACCAAAAGCGCCCAATCAACATCCGCGAACGCCTCGTTTAAAACAGAAGTGGCTTTCACCCCTTTAAGTAGCGGAAAAGCACAATCTTCAAGCTCCATCACAACGCCTTGTAGGGCTGGAAGCGCTTCGGGCAACTCTAAAAGGCTTAATTCAATATCTGTTTTCGGCCCAAACATGGCTCCGGAGGCAATGCGAAAAAGTAAGGCATAGCCGATCTGTCCTGCAGCCCCCGTCACAGCAACTTTGATTTTTTTGTTCACGAGACCCTCTCTAGGAATTTTGTATTTCAGGAATGGGAAATGGAAATTTATTTTCCGCTAAAAAAAGAACCACAGACTCCATCGCCTGGTCTGCCTTGCGGGCCAAAGCTTCGCGCGTATTAAAAGCATTGTGCGGTGTGAAAATAACGTTAGTCCTCTGGCTTAGCTCAAGCGCCACGCTTGCAAGCTCGCTTACAGCTGACTGCTTGTCAGCGCGCAGGTCGTGGGCGATCGCATGCTCATCTTCATACACATCAAGTCCAAGCCCGCCCAAAATCTTCTCATCCATAAGCCGCTTCAGATCTTTTAAAGGGGATATTTCCCCCCGAGCAACATTAATAAAGATCGTTCCTGTTTTCATGCGGCGCAGCGTATCATAATTTAACATGTTCTTCGTTTCATCGGTAAGAGCGGCGGTGCACATCACCACATCCGCCCATGCGAGCCCTGGGACAAGGTCAATATATTCCAGCGAAGGAAGCTTGTGGTCAATGTCCGCTCCCGCAACTTTCATGCGAAGCCCATGCGCGATATCAACGATCTCAGCACCAATATTGCCAACGCCAACAATAAGTAATTTTTTGTCCTGACATTCTTGGCCTGTTAAGCCGTTGCGGTGGAAATGCGAAAAATATTGCTGCTGTACAGCAAGCTTGCGCATCAGCGCCAACATCATCAAGATCGCCTGTTCGGCAACAGCCCGGCTGCAATAAGACGGAAGATAGCCCAGGCCTGTCCTGGCTTTTGTTTCTTTTTGATACTCGCGCACATGATCAAAGCCTGTGCTACGAGTTAAAATGCCGTCAAGGCTTTCTTTCCAGGCGGCGGGAATTTTAGATTGCGTTCGAATGCTGATCACGCGGCTAGGAGCCTTGGACAAGCACGCCTCTTGAATGGTTAAAGGCGTAAATTCGGCTTTGACATGAGCTGGACAAATTTTTCTTAACAACTCCTGCTCTTCATCAAAAGCTTCAAAAAAAACAACATCACTTTTTTTCGTATTTACCATTTCCCTGTTTTTCTCATCTGGGCCTTAGGGAAATGTTCGAGATCGTTCAAAGCTTTTTTAACATCCTCGTTCGACAAATGAAAAGCTTCGAGCTTGCCTGCAAGATATTTTTCATAGCCTAGCAAATCCATCAACCCATGGCCGCTATAGTTAAATAAAATAACTTTTTCTTTGCCTTCTTCCTTGGCTTTTTTGGCTTCATCGATAACACACGCGATCGCATGGCTGGTTTCTGGGGCGCAAATCGTTCCTTCCGTTCTTGCCCAAGTAAAAGCAGCTTCATAACATTTAATTTGATCAAAGGCTTTAGGTTCTACCAGTCCTTCCACAGCGGCCTGGCTCACTAAAGGCGCCATGCCATGATACCGAAGCCCACCGGCATGAATTGACGGCGGAATAAAATTATGGCCCAGCGAAAACATCGGCAACAAAGGCGTTTTGCCGGCAACATCGCCAAAATCATATATGAACTTTCCCTTGGTCATCTTCGGACAGGCCGAAGGCTCCACCGGAATGATCCTGATCTTTTTGCCATGGATCTTATCCGCCACAAACGGAAAGGCGAGTCCGGCAAAGTTACTGCCTCCGCCGACACAACCAATAACAATATCTACCTTTTTCTCTCGCGCGTGGACTAACTGCTTCTTTGCCTCAAGGCCAACGATCGTTTGATGCAACAAAACATGGTTCAAAACGCTGCCCAAAGAATACTTTGTTTTTCCTGTTTCATCCGCTAAGGCATCTTCGATCGCTTCGCTGATCGCGATGCCTAAGCTTCCGGGGGTATCGGGCATTTTTGCTAAAATTTCCTGCCCGATCTTTGTGTCAGGGCTTGGGCTCGGAATACATTCCCCGCCCCAAGCTTGCATCAAGGCTTTGCGCAAGGGCTTTTGATCAAAGCTGATACGCACCATGTAAACTTTGCAATGAAGGCCTAACAAATTGCAGGCAAAAGACAAAGCGCTTCCCCATTGGCCTGCGCCAGTTTCGGTTGTAAGTTTTTTAATGCCAAACTGCTTGTTATACCACGCTTGGGCGACAGCTGTGTTGGGTTTATGGCTTCCAGCGGGTGACACGCTTTCGTCCTTATAATAAATTCTTGCCGGCGTCTTTAAAAATTGTTCCAAATAGACTGCACGGCGAAGCGGTGCCGGGCGCCATCGATATAAAATCTCAAGGATTTCTTGCGGAATATCGATCCAGCGCTTGGTGGACATTTCTTGCTCAAGAAGATTGCCGGGAAAAATTCTGGCCAACATGGCAGCATCCACTGGCTTTCCGTCGTAATTCAATGGCGGCAACATCGGCGTTGGTAGATCCGCTGCCAGGTTATACCATTTCTTGGGGATATCGTTTTCGCCTAGATTGATCTTAATATTTTTCATAAAGCTCCTTCTTATTTTTTCTCATCGCTATCTGGGATCTTTCCAAAGAACTTCACAATCTTTCTTTTCAGCATAAAAATCTGCGCATGTTCCGTCACCGTCCCCTGTTATGCCTCCGTCGGGAGCACAAAGATGTTCTCCTTGCTCATTAAAAAGCTCGCTAAACTGATCGCAGCATTGAGATGGAACGTAATAAACGATCTCTCCGCGATACTCGCAACGTGAAATGCTTAAAGGTGGATTGGCCACAGGATCTTTTTCATATTGCTGGATAAGGGCTTGGACCCACTGAGGAAGCTCTTTTTCTTGAGAAAAAGCCAAAGAGGCAAATAACAGGCAGGCAACAATAATAACCAATGTTTTCATACAAGCCTTCCTTTCCTAAAAAGAAAAGCGACCCCAACGGGATTTGAACCCGTGCTGCAAGCTTGAAAAGCTTGTGTCCTAACCAGGCTAGACGATGGGGTCGTTAGAAAACAGAGCACATTATACTCAACGGTCTGATAGCGTCAAGGAAAACTTTATTCTTCCCCGCCATCCTCGTCTTTGGCCAGGATCCGCGCCACAGAACTTACCGCATCGCTTTTTTGAGTCGAAATAAGCTTCACGCCTTGCGTGTTACGGCCTGTCTGACGAATATCTTTGACGGCACAGCGCACCATCATTCCTTGTTTAGTGACAACCATCAACTCATCATCTTCATGTACAGCTAAGCTGCGCACCACTTCACCGTTTTTATCAGTCACGCAAATATTAATAATGCCTTTGCCGCCGCGCGACTGCTGGCGATATTCATCAAAAGACGATCGCTTGGCAAAACCGTTAGCGGTAACACTTAAGAAGGTTACGCCTGTTTTTTCAACGCCAGGGATCAAAACTTCCATGCTGACAACAGCATCTTTTTTGTCGATCCTGATGCCGCGAACACCTTTAGCGCCACGCCCCATTTCGCGAATTTGGTCTTCCTTGAAACGAATGGCTTTTCCTTCACGTGTTGTCATTAACACTTCGCATGTGCCATCGCTTAAAGCCGTGCCGATCAAAATATCTCCTTTTTCCAGCGAAATACCGACGATACCGCTCTTGCGAGGATTGCTATAAGCTGAAAGCTTGGTCTTTTTAATATTTCCTTGGGCTGTCGCGGCCACAATGAATTGCGTGTCGGAAAACTCTTTCACAGCGACGATAGACTGAATGCGCTCATCTTGTCCGACGGACAAAAGATTCACGATCGCCTTGCCTTTAGCCGCGCGTGAAGCGATCGGGATCTCATAGACCTTCAGCCATCGCACGATCCCTTTGTCGGAAAAGATCAACAAATAATCTTTTGAGGAGGCGACGAATAAATGCTCCACGAAATCCTCTTCTTTTGTGGTCATGGCCGAAACACCTTTGCCGCCACGTTTTTGTTTGCGGTACGCATCCACGGCTAAGCGCTTAATATAGCCTGTATTGCTGATCGTGATCGCCATATCTTCTTCAGCGATAAGGTCTTCGACTTCGATCTCCTCGATCTTTCCCGCGATCTCTGTGCGGCGATCGTCAGAAAAACGTTTTTTTACATCTGCTAATTCATCCTTAATAAGGCCGTCGATTTTCTTTTCCGAAGCTAAGATCGCCCGATATTCCTCGATGTTGCTCAATAATTCTTTATATTCCGCATCTATCTTATCTTGTTCCAGAGCGGTCAAGCGCTGTAGCTGCATTTCCAAGATGGCTTGCGCCTGAATTTCCGAAAGCTCAAACTCTTTCATCAAAGCATTTTTTGCTTCAGCAGTCGACTTGGAAGACTTGATCGTCTTGATAATTTGGTTAATGTACTGGATCGCGATCTTGAGGCCTTCCAAGATGTGGGCACGGCGTAACGCGCGGTCAAGATCAAACTGTGTCCGGCGACGAATAATCACACGGCGATGGTCCACATAATGGGTCATCAGCTGCTTAAGGTTCAACACGCGCGGCTGATTATTAACCAGCGCAAGGTTGATAATACCAAAGGTTGTTTCAAGTTGCGTATGCTTATAAAGATAGTTAAGAACGATCTGCGGCTCCACGTCCCGGCGAAGCTCGATCACGACACGGATACCATCCTTATCGCTTTCATCTCGAATATCTGTAATGCCGTCGACTTTCTTGTCTTGCACAAGCCCTGCGATCGTTTCGATAAGATTGGCCTTGTTGACCTGATAAGGGATCTCCGTGATAACGATCATGTCTTTGTTGCCTTTTTGTCTTTCAATGGAAGCTTTGGCGCGGATCAAAATTTTTCCGCGTCCCGTCGTATAAGCATCGACGATACCTTGGCGTCCACAAATGATGCCGCCCGTTGGAAAATCAGGGCCTTTCACATGCTTGCAGAGCTCTTTGATCTCAACTTCCGGATTATCGATCACCGTCACGATACCATCAATGACTTCGGTTAAATTATGCGGCGCCATGTTCGTTGCCATACCGACAGCAATACCACTTGAACCGTTAATAAGTAAATTTGGAATCGCTGAAGGCAACACTTGGGGCTCTTCCAGAGAGTTGTCAAAATTCGGGGAAAAATCAACAGTTCTTTTTTCTAAATCCTTCAAGATCTCTTCGGCAATAGCCTCCATACGGACTTCCGTATAACGCATGGCCGCCGCAGAATCTCCATCCACAGAACCAAAATTTCCTTGGCCGTCAATCAAAGGATAGCGTAAAGAAAAATCCTGCACCATGCGCACGATAGAATCATAAACTGCTGAATCGCCATGAGGGTGGTATTTACCCAACACTTCGCCGACGATACGAGCGCTTTTCTTATAAGCTTTATTATGCTCCATGCCGAGCTCTTGCATGGCATAGAGAATGCGACGATGGACCGGCTTTAATCCGTCACGAACATCCGGCAAAGCGCGGCTGACGATAACGCTCATCGAATATGAAAGATAGGAGCTTTTCATCTCCTGTTCAATATTAATGGGCAGTATTTTTTCTTTGATCGTAAAATCTTTCATGAACTTGTAACCTTTCTTCTATTAAACGTCTAAATTTCTTACTTCATGGGCATTGGCCTCAATGAACTCACGGCGTGGTTCAACCGCATCTCCCATCAAGGTTGAAAACGTCGAGTCAGCCTCAACCGCATCTTCAAGCTTGACCTGCAACATAGTGCGGCGCGCCGGGTCCATGGTCGTTTCCCAAAGCTGTTGCGGATTCATTTCGCCTAAACCTTTGTAGCGCTGGATCTGGATCCCCTTGCTAGCCTGCTCGCGAACATAATCAAGGATCTCTTGAAGGCTGAAGAACTCTTTTTTGTCTTTTTCTGTTTCGGCCATGAAATTAGGCTTTAGGCCTTCTTTTTTGGTTGTCTTTTTAGCTTTCTTTTCCTCTGAATAAGTAAACCCTGGGCCTTCTTCAGGTTTCAAGAATTCAGAAATACTAAGCCCTTGCTTAATTAGAGCTTTTTCGATTTCCTCAATGTCTTCCCCTTCAAAAATCTCAATAAACTGCGCATCTTCCTGATCTTTTGTTATATCCCCAAGCTCCTTATCATTATAAAGAAAATGGGTTTTTTGCTCCACTTTTACTATATAAATAGGGAATTTTTTGGTTTTTTGATTCATTTTTGAAGCGTATTCTTGAAAATTCACTCCCTTTTTGACTAATCTCTCGACTATTGTTTCAAGTTTAACCAAGGTCGCTAAAATTTCAAGCAAGGCAGCTCCCTTATAAGTATCTTTTCCCTTAATACGGGAAAACTGAAGATCTTCTGCTCCAAGCTCAATAACGATCTTGTTCATCTGCTCTTCGGTTTCAATATATTCTTCTCTTTTGCCGCGCTTGACCTTATACAAAGGTGGCTGCGCAATATAAATATTGCCGCTTTCAACCAAGGGTTTCATCTGGCGATACAGTAGCGTAAGCAAAAGTGTTCGAATATGGGATCCGTCAACGTCAGCATCGCACATGATAATAATTTTGTGATATCGAAGCTTCTCAAGATTAAACTCTTCCCCAACACCGGTTCCTAAGGCTGTAATAAGAGTGCGGATTTCATCGTTGCTTAAAATTTTATCAAGCCGCGCTTTTTCCACATTAAGGATCTTTCCTTTAAGCGGCAAAATGGCTTGAAACGTTCGGTCTCTTCCCTGCTTAGCCGAACCACCGGCCGAGTCACCCTCCACCAGGTAAAGCTCACACATCGTTGGATCTTTTTCAGAGCAATCCGCCAGCTTACCCGGTAAGCCGCCGCTTTCTAGAGCTCCTTTGCGCCGTGTTAGTTCGCGCGCCTTACGTGCGGCTTCGCGAGCCCGCGAGGCCACAATTACTTTATCGATAATTTTATTCGCAACAGACGGATTCTCCTCAAAAAACGTATTAAGCGCTTCCAGCGTCGCCGAAGCCACAAGCCCCTCAACCTCCAAATTGCCAAGCTTTGTTTTTGTCTGGCCCTCAAACTGGGGATTGGGAACTTTCACGCTGATCACAGCGGTCAAGCCTTCTCGTGTGTCATCGCCGGTTATCGCAATTTCGTTTTTAAGAAGATTTTTGCCTTTCGCATAATTATTTACCGCGCGCGTCAAGGCCGAACGAAAGCCGCTTAAATGCACACCGCCTTCGGTCGTGTGAATATTGTTCGCGAACGAAAACACATTTTCCGCATAGCTATCACTATACTGAAGCGCCACCTCCAACTCTATCTGGTCTTTGGTGGACTGAAAATAAATGACCTTGTTATGCAAAGGTTCTTTGTTCGCGGAAAGATGTTGAATGAACTGAACGATACCGCCGTTAAACTGAAAAACGGTTTCTTTTTCTTTCTTAGCGCGTTTGTCTACAAGCTTGATCCAGATCCCTTTGTTTAAAAAGGCGAGCTCACGAAGGCGCTTGGCTAAAATATCATAAGAAAAGATCGTCCCTTCTTTAAAAATTTGCGCATCAGGCTTAAAGGTAACCTTGGTCCCGCGGTCTTTTGTTTTACCGATAACTGTTAGTTTTGAAGCTGTCTTTCCTCTTTCATAACGCTGATGATAAATGCTGCCATCTCTTTTGATCTCGACCTCAAGCCACACGGACAAAGCATTAACAACGCTCACACCCACACCGTGCAAGCCGCCAGAAACCTTGTATGTGCGGTGATCAAATTTCCCGCCGGCATGAAGAGTTGTAAGAGCGACCTCTACCGCAGGTTTTTTCTCTTTGGGGTGCATGTCAACGGGGATGCCGCGTCCATTGTCGATCACGCTGATCGTTTCGTTCTCGTTGATCACCACTTCGATCTTATCGCAATGCCCTCCCATGGCCTCGTCAATGGAGTTGTCGACAACTTCATAGACCATGTGATGAAGACCGCGCGACGTTGTATCGCCAATATACATAGCTGGACGCATGCGCACAGCTTCCATGCCTTCCAAAACTTGAATATTGCTGGCATCATATTTTTCGTTTTGCGTGGCGGATTTTTCTGCCGCGGGGGATTGTTTTTTCTTTTTTTCTTCGTCGCTTGTTTTTTTCATGTAACCTTTCCGATCTTAAACGTGATATCTAAAAGTTCTGGTATCTGTTGTTGCATTTTTTTTAAAATTTGATTTTTATGAAGCGTGAGTTCAAAAACCCTTACGGGTGAATCGACAAAGATCAGCAGTTTTCCTTTTTTTACTCCCACAAGATGTGTGTGCTGAACTGTTTTTTTATTAACAGCCTCTTCCCACGCTTTTTGAATATCTTGTTCTTGTTGGGGTTTTTGATCAGAGATGTTTTTAACAACTTGATTAAGGATATCCTTGATCTGTTCCATACCTAAATACGCATAGGAAGTGCCAGATACAAATAATCAGCCAGGCGAATCACGCCAGGCTTGTCAGCGCCTAAAAATTCAAGTTGAATTTTATCCTCTGTAATATTTTTTAAAACCTCAATAAAAAATCCTGGGTTAAACCCAACGATCATCTCTGCCCCGCCATACTCGATCGCCACTTCTTCACGAGACTCCCCTACGTCAGGCGTCACTTTTGAAACGATAAGCTTATCTTTAAAAACCTCGAACTTAACAGCTTGAAAATCCGGTGTTGCAAGTAGATTTGCGCGACGGATCGCAGCTAAAAATTCTTGTGTTTGGACACGGATCTTTATTTTTTGCTCTGGGGGGATAACTTGATTATAATTTGGAAATTCACCTTCAATAATCCGCGTTGCGATAAGAACATTGTTCACATCAAACAATAATTGATTGGCGCCGGCTAAAAACGACATAACCCCATCATCTTTTAAATTTCGCACAAGCTCGCTCACGGCTTTTAAAGGAATAATGATTTTGATTTCTTTTTTAATCGGTGTTTCGAGTTTGCGTTCGATCTTAGCCAGACGCCTGCCGTCTGTTGCCACCATGCGCATAATTCCGCCGTCAATTTCTAATAAAACCCCGTTTAAAACATAGCGAGCTTCTTCATGAGAAACCGCAAAAGAAGTCATTCGTAACATTTCCTTTAATATAGGCTGGTCAATAGAAACTGCTTCTGTATTTTTAAACTCTGGAAATTTCGGGAATTCCTCTTTAGGAAGCCCAATAAGTTTAAATAAAAATTTATCCCCTTCAATTTCAACATGATTATTCTTTTTTGTTGAAATAATAATATCTCCAGAAGGTAATTCTTTAATAATGTCGCTAAATTTTTTTGCCGGGATCGTTATAGACCCTTCTTCCAGGATTTGAACAGGTATTTCACAAGAGATTCCTATATCTAAATCTGTTGCATAAAGCCGAATGGATGAATTTTTTCTTGTTTCCACCAACATATTCGCAAGTATTGGTAGTGTTGATTTTAAAGATACTACATTTTGTACTTTAAGAATTCCCTGAAGAAGATCTTCTTTAAAGATTTTGATTTTCATGAGGAGCTGCTTTCTAATATTTAAAGATTACCAAATAGCCGTAGTTGTATTAGTGTTTGTGGAAATTGTGTATAACAACAAAACCTTGGATAAAATAACAGGTTATAAAAATATTATATGTGAAAAACTTTTGAATAAAACCATTTTATGATTTTATTTCTGTGAATAATTGTTCAATAATGTTTTTTAGTTGATTATTAACTTGTATCTCTTTTTCAATTTTTTTACAAGAGTGCAAAACCGTTGTATGATCTTTTCCTCCAAAACAAGCTCCAATTTCTGGAAGCGACAGGTTTGTTTGATGGCGCGACAGGTACATCGCGATTTGCCTTGGAAGAACGATGTTCTTATGACGCTTGTTCGTTTTAAGGTCGAAAAGAGAAATATTAAAATAATTTGCCACTACTTTTTGGATCATATCCATATTAATGATTTTTGTGCTTTCTTGGACCATATCTCTTAAAATAATCTTTGTCATATCTAAAGAAATAGGTTTTTCTTCCAATAAAGAATAAGCCATAACCCGCACCAAAGCACCTTCTAGCTCTCGAATGTTCGTTTTGATCTGTTCTGCGATGAACATAATGACATCATCCGGGACTTTTGCAGGCTCGCGCTCAATCTTTTTACGTAAAATAGCAACGCGTGTTTCAAAATCCGGAGGCTGAATGTCTGTAATGAGCCCCCAGGCGAAGCGAGAGCTGAGCCGTTCTTCGAGCTTGGGGATGCTTTTAGGGGGTTTGTCTGAAGAAATAACGATTTGTTTGCGGTTTTCATGCAGCTCGTTAAACGTATGGAAGAATTCTTCTTGGGTCGATTCTTTTCCGGCAATAAAATGAATATCGTCAATGAGCAAAACATCCACATTACGGAAGCGCTGACGAAACTGAACAGTGGCGCGATGCCGAATGGCATCAATAAGGGCGTTAGTAAATTTTTCAGAGGAAAGGTAGCAAAATTTGGTTTTGGGCTGTTTGGCTTTAATACGATTAGCAATAGATTGCATAAGATGTGTTTTGCCTAGGCCCACCCCTCCGTAGATAAACAAAGGATTGTATGCTTTTGCTGGAGAATCAGCCACGGCCAGGCTTGCCGCATGCGCAAAACGATTGGAAGATCCGATAACAAAATTTTCGAATGTAAAGCGTGGCGTGATCGTTGTAGCATCTTCAGACATGCTGACAGCAGGCGGCTGGCTGACGACCTCAGGAAAAGGGCGCTTATTTTTTTCGGAAAAAAGATGTGGGTTAACTTCAAACTCAATATTGATATTAACCGGGGTGAGTTCGTTGATAACACTTTCAATAGCCTCGAGATAGTGCTCGACGATCCAATTTTTAAAGAATTCATCCGGCGTTTCAACAATAAGGGTTTCGTCATTCTTTACCTTAACCGCCAAAACAGAAAACCAAGTTTCGTAGGCGGTCTCCCCTATCTGAAGGCGAAGATTTTTTTGTGTTTGTTCCCAGATCTGCAATAAATTCATCAACGAGCCTGTCTGTAAATGGTGCATGCACAGCTCTTCCACAGATTGCACAGCTTTTCCACAGGGGTAGTAAAAAATAAATACCGCCTCAGAAGAGCCCCGCGGTAAAAGTGAACTTATTATAACAAAGGAATTCCCAATTTCAACAGAAAACAATTGAAAGGCTTTTGGCAAGAACCCAAAAGAAAATAATTTTACTTAAACGCAACATGTTGTTTTGCAAAATGTTTGAGTCCTTTTAGAAAAAACTTGACTAGAATAGTCAGCGTGATATACTTAACCAAATTATTTTTCTTCAATCGATAAAGATGCTGCAAGGCAGTATCTTTTCTTTTTATCAAGGAAAAGGATCATGAAAAAACATCTTAAGACGCCAACGAATATCAAAGGTAAAAGACGCCATGGCTTCCGCCGAAAAATGAAAACCGCCGATGGGCGCAAAACGCTCAAGCGTCGACGACAAAAGGGACGCAAAAGACTAACAAAATAGCACGACAAGTATTGTCCGTGATTCATGATAAGAATTTTAACGTTTATTATCGTTTGTTATCAAAAGATTAAGCACGCGTTTTTTCCGGCAACATGCCGGTTTTATCCTTCATGCTCTGACTATAGCTTGCTTGCGTTTAAAAAATACGGAGCCGTGAAGGGATTATTTAAAACCATCTGGCGTATTTTACGCTGTTCTCCCCTGTCCAAGGGAGGATACGACCCCCTGACCTAAAAAGGATCCTATGGAAAAAAGAACATTTTTAGCTATTATTTTATCTGTATTTGTATTACTTTTCTTCCAAAGTGTATTGGCTCCAAAGACAAAAAAGAATGGCGTTGTCTCCCCTATAGTTACACAAGCTATTGATAATAAAGAAGTTACAACTGAAATTAAAGATGATATCAAAAAAGAAGATATTGTTTCAACAAAGCCTTCAGATTTTGAGAAAAATCTAGCGACCAAAGAAGAGATATTTGTTTTAGAAAACAAGAATCTTTTGATCAAGATCTCGAATATTGGCGCAAGCATAAAAAGTATTGAAATTAAGAATAAAGAGACATTCCCCGTCAAGAATCTTTTTGATATTAAGCAATATTCTTCGCTGATTTTTCTAGCTGATCGTGTTTCAGACACAAAGATTATATTCAAAGCAAAAAGCGGCGAAACAGAAATAATCAGAATTTATGATTTGTCCAATCAAGATTATAGTTTTAGTCAGGAAATTAGCATTTCAAAATCTAGTGAAATGTCCAATGTAAAAAGCCTTGAGATCGTCGGCGTTGGAATAGATTCAAAACTTGCAAAAAATATTAATCCGCAAGAATTCGGTCTCTATGAATACAGCATTGCAACAGCGATGAAAACCATTCGTAAATCTAACGCTTATAAATTTTCGCAGAAAGAATCACGATCGGAAAGCGATCCAATAAAATGGATTGGCTTTCGTAATAAATATTATTGCGCTGTTTTTAAGCCGGAATTTAATACCACAGGATATTCCATCAATTTTATTGATGAAAACAACTTATTAATTTCTGCAAAACTACCAATTTCTTCTGGCGATATGTCGTTCAAGGGATTGTTTTACGTTGGGCCGCAGGATATGAGCCTTATGAAGAATGTTGGACTTGGCGATTATGTTGTTTTTAGCGGATTCTGGTTAATCGATATGGTATCAAAAGCTGTTATAAATTTCGTTGATTTTGCAAATAAATACATCAAAAGTCCTGGGCTATGCATAATTTTGGTTAGTTTCTTAATATATTTAGCCATGTATCCTTTGACAATGAGTGGCATGGTTTCCATGAAGAAAATGCAATCTCTTCAGCCAAAGATATCAAAGCTAAAAGAACAGCACAAGAACAATCCTCAGAAGTTAAACCAAGAGGTGATGGAGCTTTACAAAGAAAACTCTGTAAATCCTTTAGCAGGATGTTTGCCTTTTATATTGCAAATGCCTGTATTTATAGGACTTTATCAGGCCCTATGGAGATCTGTTGTTTTTGAAGGGCAGAGCTTCTTATGGATGAGAGATCTTTCACAGCCGGATCGACTCTTTATTTTACCGTTTAATATACCGTTTTTAGGCAACGAATTCAACGTTCTGCCGTTATTAATGATGATAGCCATGTTTGTTCAGCAAAAGCTTTCATCGAAAAATATCGTGCTTACAGATGAAAGTCAAATTATGCAACAAAAGATGATGACAATGTTTTTTCCTGTATTTTTAGGGGTTATATTTTATAAATTTGCTAGCGGACTAAATCTTTATTTCACTGTTTTTTATTGCTTATCTGCTGCCACCCAATATAAAATGTCCAAAATGAATATATAAAATGGTAAAAAAAGAGAACAAAAATAGACTTGAGTTTTATGGAACATCCGTTGATGATGCTGTTCAGAAGGCCGCAAAAGAGTTAAATGTTCCACGTGAAACATTGACTGTTAAGGTTGTTTCCGAAGAAAAAAAAGGGCTTTTTGGAATGGAAGGGGAAAAGCCTGCAAAAATAATTGTTTTTTTAAAGAAAAAGTAGTACAATGAACCAAGCAAATGTTCCACGTGAAACATCGAGGAAGATATGGGCAAAATAATCGCATTATGTAATCAAAAAGGTGGAACCGGGAAGACAACAACAGCTGTAAACCTTTCAGCTGCTTTGAGCGAGAAAGATAAGAAAGTCCTTTTGGTCGATATGGATCCTCAGGGGAATGCAACAAGCGGCCTAGGCATAAACAAGAACCAGATAGAGAAATCAATATATGATGTTCTTCTCAATAAAATAAAAATTGATGAAATCTGTGTCCAAACTGAATTTAAGAATCTTTTTGTTGCTCCTTGCAACATAAACTTAACAGGAGCTGAAATAGAGCTTGTCGGTGCGTTGTCAAGAGAGACTAGATTGAAGCGTGGTCTTGAAGAGATAAAAGGGGATTTCGATTATATTTTCATTGATTCTCCGCCTTCCCTCGGGTTGATCACGCTAAATTCTTTGGTTGCCAGCGATTCGATCATTATACCTATTCAGTGTGAATTTTATGCTCTTGAAGGCGTATCGCAGCTTCTTAACACAATAAATCTTATTCGCGAAGGATTAAACCCAACGATTTGCATCGAAGGTGTTCTGATGACTATGGCAGATTTTAGAACAAATCTTACCGGCGAGGTTATCAACGAGATCAGGAATTTCTTTAAAGACAGAGCTTACAAGACCGTTATTCCTCGAAATGTTAAGCTAAGTGAAGCGCCAAGCTATGGAAAGCCGATCTCTGTTTATGATAAGAATTCTATAGGCGCGAAAAAATATGAACAGTTCGCGCGTGAATTTCTCGGCGAAAAGATCCTCGAAGAAACCGAAAAAATTTCTCAGGCCAGCTAAGAAGGGGAATTCGTATGGAAAAAAGTGCTTTAGGTAAAGGATTGTCAGCTCTTATCCCTGAAAACGTAAAGCTCGAGAAGGATGATATTGTCACATATCTTTCGACAACGCAAATCAAAAAGAACACTTTTCAGCCTCGCAAGGAATTTAACGAAGAAAAGCTTGCCGATCTTATTTCTTCGATAAAAGAAAAAGGGGTTTTGCAACCTCTGCTTGTTCGAAAGACAATTGACGGTTATGAGCTTATTGCAGGCGAAAGACGTTTGAGAGCTGCGCAGACATTGAACATCAGTAAGGTGCCTGTCATTGTTAAAACAGCCACAGACCAGGAAGCGCTGGTGTTGGCGCTCATTGAAAATATTCAGCGCGAAGAACTTAATCCTATTGAAGAATCCAAGGCGTATCAGCGGCTTATTGAAGATTTCAATTTTACGCAAGACCTTGTGGCACAATCAGTTGGGAAAGATAGATCTACCGTCACAAACATGTTAAGACTTCTATCTTTGCCGGAAGATATTCAACAAAGTATTTCTTTGGGGTCGTTTTCTGTTGGTCACGCGCGGGCACTTTTGTCTATCCGCGATGAAGAGCAACAAAAGATTTTTTGGCGAAGAACAACAGATAAGGGCCTTTCCGTTCGCGAGCTTGAGAATATTATCAAAAGCGAAGCCGGCGTTCTTTCTCGCGGACGTAAAACAACAGGCGAGCGCAAAGATCCGTACGTTGTTTCTGTAGAAGAAGAATTACAGCGCGCGTTAGGGACCAAGGTGCGCATTGCAGCAAAAAAGAAGCGCGGTAAAATTATCATTGAGTATTATTCCAATGACGATCTTGAGCGCATTACAAAGATCATGACAAAATAAAAAAAGGATCTTGTATGATCAAAGGCATGACAGGATTTAGTTCCGTCGAGATAGCGCAGGGTGCGACCAAAGCAGTTCTGGAGATCCGCAGCGTAAACCACCGCTATTTAGATGTAGCATATTTTTTGCCACCGGGGTTTGTTTCTTTTGAAGATAAGATACGCGCCGTGATCCAGCGAGCCGTTACGCGCGGCCGCGTTATTGTTTCGATCAAGATCGTGCAAAAGCAAGAGCCGACTCTCGCGTTTAATAAAGGCGTTATTCGTGCGTATTTAAGGCGCGAAAAGGAAATCAAGAGAGAATTTCAACTTAAAGGAGTTTTAACGTTAAGCGATTTGATCCGCCTTCCAGGCGTTGTCGAGGTTCATGAAGTTGAACCAAAAACAGCTTTGCTTTGGCCAGCTGTTGAGAAAGCCACGGTCAAGGCCTTAGGGTTTTTAACCGTGATGCGCTTACGCGAAGGCAAGAGTATCACCCAAGACATCATGAAACAAACTTCTCGTATGCTGTTGGGAATAAATACGATACGCTCTAAGGAAAAAGAAATCCTTTCTCAGCAAAAACAAAAATTAACCGTGGAGGAGTTTGAATCATTTCAAAAAGGCATTGATGTCAACGAAGAGCTTTCCCGCCTGACTCACCATATCGAAGAGGCACGAAGGCTTTTGAAAAGCAAGGAATCTGTTGGCAAGCAAATTGATTTTGTGGCACAAGAAATGCAGCGTGAAGCGAACACGATCGGATCAAAGCTGCAAGACAAGGTTGTTTCAAGTGCGGTGATCGCGCTTAAGAGCAATATTGAGAAATTGCGCGAACAAGCGCAAAATATTGAATAAGGGCATTATGCGCCAGCGCGGAAAAATTTTTGTTCTTTCTGGTCCGTCGGGATCAGGAAAAACAACGCTTCATAATAAGTTGCTCCTTGATAAAAAAATAAAAAAATATCTGGTGAAAACGGTTTCGGCAACGACACGGCTTCCTCGCCCAGGAGAAAAGAACAAGGTCCATTATTTGTTTTTTTCTAAAAAGATCTTTCAGGCGCGTATCAAAACCGGATATTTTCTAGAATGGCAGAAAGTTTTTCGTGATTATTACGGAACACCCAAAGCGCAAGCCGAACGTATTCTAAAATCTGGTAAAAATATTTTGCTTTGTATCGACGTCAAAGGTGCGCGGGTTGTCTTTGATCTCTTTTCCGACGCTGTTGGGATCTTTGTTAAAACG
>Ga0172367_10001347_pt1 | contig 35916 bp, 23 predicted proteins | sample Lak10m_FD_114542 | JGI IMG/M metagenome (GOLD analysis project Ga0172367, IMG submission 114542) | Freshwater microbial communities from Kabuno Bay, South-Kivu, Congo - kab_022012_10m | ecosystem: Environmental > Aquatic > Freshwater > Lake | place: Democratic Republic of the Congo: South-Kivu... | reverse complement strand
GAAACCCCTACCAACACAATAACCCCAACCAACACAATAACCCCTACCAACACAATAACCCCTACCAACACAATAACCCCAACCAACACAATAACACCAACAGAAACACCAACTCAAACTATAACCCCAACCAACACAATAACACCAACAGAAACACCAACTCAAACTATAACCCCTACCAATACAATAACTCCTACAAACACTGCAACAAATACAGTTACACCTACAAACACTTTGACACCAACCAATACACCTACAAATACAGTTACACCTACAAATACAGTTACACCTACAAATACAGTTACACCAACAAACACCATAACACCAACAGAAACACCAACCCCAACCATAACACCAACAAGAACAATAACACCAACCAATACACCAACAAACACCATAACACCAACCAACACAATCACACCAACAGAAACACCAACTCCTACCATAACCCCAACCAACACAATCACACCAACTGAAACACCAACACAAACTATAACCCCTACCAATACAATAACACCAAGTAAAACGCCCGCACCAAATTGTGATTTAATAATTGTTTATCCATGTGATTTATATTTATCAAATTGTGATTTGTGGATAACCATAAAATAAAAATATGTATATATGCCATTAGAAATTAATAGTTCAAATTATTCCGGTGAAAATGCTAATGTTACCCTTTACCATCCCACAGGTAATACTGTAACATACACAGATGCAACACAAACAAATCTTGGAACACAAACAATTCCGTATTCATATACAGGCTCACCTGAAACTCTTGAATATGGTGTATTCTCATTTAACTTTACAGGGTATTCAAAAACTTGTATTATCAATCAACAAACCCCGCCAGATGGGGATGGTAATAGATATAAAATAATAAAGATTGGTGATCAAATATGGATGTCAGAAAACTTGAAAACAAAAACGTTTCAAGATGGCACACCATTAAGCAATGCATCAGAAGTTAACAATGCAACTTGGGCAGCAGCAACCGCATCAAATAAATATTGGGCATTGGTTAATGGAACAACAGCTAATACTGCAACATATGGATTGGTTTATAACCAATTTGCTGTTACTGGTAGCACAGTTGGGGGTGCAGCAAATAATAATCTATGCCCAAGTGGTTATCATGTGCCAACAAATGTTGAATTTGAAACATTAAACACTTATCTTGGTGGTCTTAGTCCAGGGAATGCTGGAACACAAATGAAATCAACAACATTATGGTCTAGTGGAAATGGGACAAATTCATCAGGGTTCAATGGATTACCCCCCGGGAACCGTGGTACGGGTGGTAGTTGGGCCAATTTCAGTAACTACGGGTTCTTTTGGACTACGTCCTCTGGATCCGACTGGTTCTTGAATTACGGTACCTCTACTTTCGATCAGAATACAAATAGTTCTCTGTACGGTTTTTCGGTTAGGTGTCTCAGAAATTGAATATTGATGCTTGACTTTCTTCTGTTATGGATTATTGTTTGCATATGGAAATAAACTTACCTTTATATAAAAGTGTATATTCACTCAGTTTAATAATATTTAATGTTTCTAAAAATTTAAATAAGGAATATAAATACACCATTGGTGAAAATTTAAAAAATAACATAATAAATATGTTGAGTTGTGTTGCAATAGCAATTAATAGTGATAATAAATTAAAATATTTAAAAAAATGTAGAAAAAAAATTGAAAAAATTAGAATTATTGTAAGGTTATTAAAAGACTTAAAACAAATAAGTGTTAATAATTTTATTGAAATAAATGAAAAAATAGAAAATATTTCAAAACAAATAACTGGTTGGAGTAATTTTCTATCTAAACCAAAACCAAACACTTAAAAAACTTTGTATGTTAGAGTTGTTTTTTATTAAGGTAAAAACAAGAGAACATTTTAAATTTGACAACTCGCTTTCTTGGAAGCAAAGTTTTAAGTAGTTGTTTTTTACCCCCCCCGGGAACCGTAATACGGATGGTAGTTGGAACAATTTCAGTAACAACGGGAACTTTTGGACTACGTCCTCTGGATCCAACTGGAACTTGAATTACAATAACTCTACTTTCAATCAGAATACAAATAGTTCTCTGAACGGTTTTTCGGTTAGGTGTCTCAGAAATTTAAAAAGTTTCCTCTATGTCAAAAACATAGAGGTTTTTTTGTATGCAAAATGAAAAATTAACAAAAGATTTATTTTTAGCATATTATGAATGTAGAAAAAACAAAAGAAACACAACTAATGCTTTAAAATTTGAAATGAATTATGAAAGTAATTTATTTAAATTAAGGGATGAGTTGTTGGATGGTTCATATGAACCTAAAAGAAGTATTGCTTTTATTGTTAACAAACCTGTAAAAAGGGAAATATTTGCTGCTGATTTTAGGGATAGAATAATCCATCATTTTTTTATAATAAAAATGAACTTGCTTTTTGAAAAGACATTTATAAATGATAGTTATGCTTGTAGAAAAAATAAAGGTGCTCATTATGGTGTTAAAAACATATACTCATATATAAAAGAATGTTCTAAAAATTATACAACTGATTGTTTTATATTGAAGTTAGATGTTGAAGGGTTTTTTATGCATATAAATAGAGACATTCTATATAGAATGTTACATTTGTATATTACAGATAATTATTTTGAATCAGATAAAGAATTAATGTTTTTTTTGATTAAAAAAATAGTATATAACAACCCTATTAAAAATTGTATAATAAAAGGAAAAAAATCTGAATGGGTGTCATTGCCAAAAACAAAATCTTTATTTGGTATGTTACCAGGATTTGGATTACCTATAGGTAATCTAACTAGTCAAGTTTTTGCAAATTTCTATATGAATCTATTTGATAAATGGGTTTTAGAAAAAATGAATATTAAATACTATGGTAGATATGTTGATGATTTCATAATAATTAATAATGATAAAAATTATTTAATATCATTAATACAAAAAATTAAAGTTTTTTTGGAAACAAATTTACTATTAAATATCCATCCAAAAAAAATATTTCTACAACACTATAATAAAGGAGTTACCTTTTTAGGTTCTTATATTAAACCAAATAGAATTTACATTAAAAATTCAACAAAAGGTAATTTTTATGAAAAAATAAGACAAGTAAACTATATATTAAATAATGAACCTAATAAAAATGATTTGAAAAAGATTGTATCTTCAATAAATTCATATTTAGGATTATTTAGAGCATATAAAACATTTAAATTAAGAAAAAAAATGATTACTTTAATAGATAATAAGTTAAATTATATATCTAATATTTATAATTACAAAATAATCTTAAATAAAAAATTATGAATGAAATTCAAATCGGATCTCAAATATGGTCCACAGAAAATGCAACAATAACAAAATTTAGGAATGGTGATGATATTCCATTTGTGCCCAACATTAATGAATGGAATGAGTTAACATCACCAGCATATTGCATCAATGAAAACAATGATTATCTTTATAATTATTGGGTTATCACAGATGGTAGAAATGTTGCACCAATTGGTTGGAGAGTTCCAACAGATAATGATTGGAATATATTAATTAATCTTGCCAATGGCAATGATGTTGCTGGGCATAAATTAAAATCAATTAATGGATGGACAGCAACAACCCAAAATATGGAAGGTGTTGAAACAACCATTAATGTTGGTGGAACAGATGAATTTGGGTTTAATGCAAAGCCAACTGGGTTTAGACATATGGATGGAAATTTTGCATTAGATTTATTATCACCGTATTTCACACAAGAATCCATTGATGAAAATTTATGCAGATATGTATTTTTATTTTTTGGACATGAATTTGGCAAAGGTGGCATGTGGAAAAAAGATGGTTTTCCCATTAGATTAATAAAGGAATAATACCTTTTGATTATTTTTTAGATATTTATATGAATAAATAATAAAAAATAATGGCAAATCAAAAAGTATTCGTATCACCTGGCGTATATACATCTGAAACAGATTTAAGTTTTGTTTCACAGAGTATTGGTGTAACAACGTTAGGTATGGTAGGTGAGACAATCAAAGGACCAGCCTTTGAGCCCATCTTTATCACAAGTTATGATGAATTTCAAACTTTTTTTGGTGGAACATCACCAGAAAAGTATATCAACACGCAAATCCCAAAATATGAATCCGCATATATTGCAAAATCATATTTGCAACAATCAAACCAAATGTATGTTACAAGGATTTTGGGATTATCTGGTTATGATGCTGGTCCATCATGGTCGATAACAACCATTGCAAATGTTAATAATTCAACCATTGGTTTAACTGGAACAACTGGTTTAGGTTCATCAATTTCTATTTCATTCACAGGAACAACAGGAACAACAGGAACATTTGCAATTTCTGGGACTTATCCAAATGGAATGACTCTTACAACATTCTCATCTGACACTTATACAAATAGCACAGGTGCAGTATCAACTTTCTATGATGATTTGAAAGCATTTGCAAATGATGTGGCTGGTTCAAATACATTGACAGGGCAGACATCAACATATGGTTCAGTTCCGGTATCAGTTTATAATTCAATAACAGGTTCAACCCAATCAGGTTTAACAGAATATAATTATTTTGATACAACAGTTTCATTGGATTCAAATGGTAAACCAGTTGATGAAAATGATGTTTGGAATTATGCAACATTCACAAATGATTCAGGAAATGTTTATAATGGATTTTCTTTCTATTATAGAACATCTGCTTGGAATCAAGTTGCTGGTGCATTTACAGGAACAGTTACAGGAAATACTTATGTGTTCTCTGGAACAGCTTATACAGGTTATAGTGATATGGTTGTTGCAACCATTAGGTCAAGAGGTATTACAAGTTATTCATCCACTAATCATGGTCAAATATATTCATTGACAGGTAATACTCTAACAATTGATGGAGCAAATAGCCCAACAATGAGTGGTGATCCATTTGCAAATTTTGTGGTAAGTGGAAATACAACAGCCAGTTCAAATTTCACATTCAATGTATCATTAAAACCAACAAATTCAAACTATATAACAAATGTATTGGGAACTGATAATTTTGGAAAAGATAGAAATGATGTTCCAATCTTTGTTGAAGAGCATTATCCAACTTTATTAAACCAAGCATATAAACTTGGTTATATTAGAGGATTAAAAACAAGCATGCAATTTTTAAATTCTGCAAGGAATGGAGATGGCACTTCAATTGGTTGGTATCTTGAAAAATATCAATCACCAAAGACACCATTTGTTGTTTCAGAATTGAGAGGAAATAAGGTGTATAACTTATTCAAATTCATTTCAATATCTGATGGAAATAATGCCAACACAGAAGTTAAGGTTTCAATTGTGAATATGTCATTCAAGAATAGAACATTTGATGTATTGGTTAGAAGTTTTTATGATTCAGATACAGCACCAGTTGTTATTGAAAAATACACAAATTGCACATTGGATGAAACGCAGAATTCATTTATTGGAAAGAAGATTGGAACAAGTGATGGCAAATATAATCTAATTTCAAAATACATTATGCTTGAAATGGGCGATGAATTCCCCTATGATGCAATACCTTGCGGATTTATGGGTTATCCCCACAGAAAGTACGGAACAAAATTATCCCCTACCGTATTATATAAGACAAAATATTATTTCAATAATGAAGAGGTTTATAATGAACCATTTGCTTCATCCAATGTGGTATCAGCAGATAATGTGAAAAGAACATATCTTGGATTTTCAACAAGTCAAGGATATGATAATTCATTATTGATATATAAAGGAAAGCAAAATCCAAGTAGCATTATTGCTGATGGGACAGAATGGAATGTGGTTACAAAAGGATTCCATATGGATTCAGGTGCAACCGTTGTTACCATTGCAAATGCTTATACAACAAGTGGGCAAACAGCATTTCAAGTTGGTGCAGGAAGTTTCAATGCTGAACCTGAAAGCAATTCAAATCCTTATTATTATTTATATTCAAGAAAGTTCACAATGCTTTTTGAAGGTGGTTTTGATGGATGGGATGCATATTCTGAAAAAAGAACAAATGGGGATTCTTATCAGATTGGTGGAACAGATTATATGAGAGGAGCATTATCTGTTTCTGGAAAATATGCTGCTGCAACTGGTCAAGGAACATTTAAGGAAATAACAGAAGGTGATGGCACAATTGATTTTGCAACAACAGACTATTATGCTTATCTTAAAGGAATTTTAACATTCCAGAATCCAGAATCAACAAATATAAATGTATTTGTCACTCCAGGCATAGATTATGTGAATAATAGCAACTTGGTTGAGAATGCCATTGATATGGTTGAATCAGATAGAGCAGATGCAATTTATATTGTTACAACACCTGATGCAAACTTATTAACAACAGATGTTAATAATGTAATATATCCACAAGAATCAATTGTATCATTAGAGGAAACAAATATAGATTCAAATTATACAGCAACATATTATCCTTGGATTTTGGTTAGAGACCAAGTGAATAATACACAAGTTTATATTCCGCCAACAGCAGAAGTTTGCAGAAACTTGGCACTAACTGATAACATAGCATTCCCTTGGTTTGCATCAGCAGGGTATAATAGAGGATTGGTAAATTCAGTTAAAGCAAGATTAAAGTTAACCCAAGATGATAGGGATACATTATATCAAGGAAGAATCAATCCAATTGCAACATTCTCTGATGTGAATACTGTAATCTGGGGAAATAAGACATTACAAGTTAGAGAATCAGCATTGAATAGAATTAATGTTCGTAGGTTATTATTGCAAGCACGTAAATTAATCTCTGCGGTCGCTGTGAGGCTACTTTTTGAACAAAATGACCAGATAGTCCGCCAACAGTTTTTGGATACAGTAAATCCAATCCTAGATGGCATTAGAAGAGATCGTGGTCTTACTGATTTCCGTGTTACAGTTTCATCTGACCCAGAGGATATAGATAGAAATACAATGAGTGGTAAAATTTATATTAAACCTACAAGGTCACTTGAATTTATTTCTTTAGAATTTGTCATAACACCCACTGGCGCATCATTTGAAGATATTTAATGATGGATATTTACAACAAAACCCCCATTTCTTTAATTAGATTTGGGGGTTTTGTTTTTTGATTTATTTTAGTATATTTATATTCAAAAGAACTAGTAGATGGAAAAAAAAGAAAAAAATCCAAAGTATTGGGAAAAAAGAAATTGTGTTCATTGTGGTAATGAATTTGAAGTTAGAAAAATACTACCTAATAAATTATGTTCAGATGAATGTAGAAAAGAATGGGGATTAATAGATGTTAATAAACAGAATAGACTTGATTTAGCTAAAAAAGCAATGGTGGAAAAGTATGGGGTTGAGCATAATTTTCAACTTGAATCTGTTAAAAATAAAATAAAACAAACTTCAATTGAAAGATATGGATTTGACCATTATATGAAAAATGAAAATGAAAAGAATAGGATAATTTCATCAATGAAAGCAACTATTGAATTGAATAAAGATGAAATTGTTGCTAAGAGAAATAAAACAAAATTTGAAAAGTATGGTGATGAAAATTATAATAATAGGGATAAATTTAATACTACTTTGAATGAAAAGTATGGAGGATTTCATTTAAGGTTAGATGAATTTAAAGATAAAGTGAAAAAGACAATGATGGATAGATATGGGGTTGATAGTTCATTTAAATTACAAAAAACAAAAGATAATATGAAGGCTCATATTTTAGAAAAATATGGGACACAAACATATCAACAATCTAATCATTATAAGGAAAAACAAGGTAAAATACGATTAGAAAATATTAGGAATAGAATGAATAATTTAGGTTTAATTTTATTAAATGATGAAATTGCTACAAAAGGGGTTGCAAAACTAAAATGTTCAAAATGTAATAGTATATTTGAGCACACACAATATTTTAGAAGTTATGTTATAAAATGTCCAGTTTGTAACCCAATTGTAAATAATAATAGTTTAAATGTTTTTTTTGAAGAAATAATGAATAAATATAATATTGAGTTTGTTAAAAACAATAGAACAATAATTAAACCATTTGAATTAGATTATTTTTTACCCCAACATAATATAGCATTTGAATTAAATGGTAATTATTATCATTCAGAATATGGTGGAGGAAAATTAAAAGGTTATCATATAAATAAAACAAATTTATGCAAAAATAAAAACATAAAATTAATTCACATTTTTGAAGATGAAATTATTCATAATCCAGAAATTGTTGAATCAAAGATTATGGCATCAATTGGGAAATCTCCAATGGTTATAATAGGAAGAAAGACAGAGGTTAGGGATATATCAAATGAAGATGTTTCAAATTTTTTAAACAAAAATCATATCCAAGGAAACATATCATCAAAAATAAAAATTGGATTATATTATGATGATAAATTGGTTTTTGTTTCAACATTTGGAAAACCAAGAATGGACAAGGATAAAAATTCTTATGAGTTATATAGATCCTGCTCCATAATTAAGACATCCGTTATTGGGGGTTTTGGGAAATGTTTGAAGTTTTTTATTAAAAAATATAACCCAAGTAGAATTATATCATATGCTGATATAAGATGGTCAGGTATTGATATTGATAACAATATTTATAAGAAAAACAATTTTGATTTTGTTTCAAAAACTCCCCCAAACTATTGGTATGTTTATAAGAAAAATTATCAAAATAGATTACATAGATATCAATTTAGAAAGAATGTGTTAATTAAAGAAGGTTTTGATAAGAATAAAACAGAATCACAAATAATGTTTGAAAATGGTTATGATAAAATATGGGATTGTGGTTCATTAAAGTTTGAATTAAAATTAAATAAAAATAATAATTAATCTACTGGTGCTTCATTTGAAGATATATAATGTTGGATTTTTCATACAAAAAACCCCCATCTTTTTAGGTGGGGGTTTTTACTTTTATGATGTACAACACATTCATTTACTTTTATTTGATAAATTTTTATTTTTTTTAAAAAAAAATGAAACAATTATCAAAAAAACAAACATCTGAAAAAACAAATATAGCATTATATATTTTATTTGGATTATTCTTTGCTTTTTTTTTAGGTATGATTAATACCCCAAACAATTTAAATAATATAAAGCAAAGTTTTTCACCAGTAATAAGAACTGAAACAATTTATGTGCAAAAAGTAATAATGCCAATAACAATTCAAAAAGATTCAGATATTGTAAATGAACCTAAAAAACCTATAGAACAATCTACACCTATCATTGAAACTAATAATACACAAGATGAGTCTAAAGGGATGACTATTGTTAATGATGATTTCTATGATGGTAGAGCATATGGTTATAATATAAGAAAAAAAAATAAGTCTGAACTAAGAGAATTTTTGAAGATAAATGGTTTTAGAAATTTAAACAGTAGTTCATTATTTGAAATGAGAAGAATGTGGATGGCATACCAATATGAAGGTATGCTAATGAACTTGCATTTAATGACTGATTTTCCAATATCTATGTTATATTCATTTTTCATAATTGAAGGCACTAGTAATGGTGTTGAGAGTGAGTTATGGAGATTACATGCTAATGCTGGGGGTATGAAGTCATTCAAAGGATATGGTCACACCACCTATAAAACAGAAGAAGTTATAAAAGGAAAAAGAAAGACAATAAGGGCAAAATTCTTAAAGGCAAATTCTACAAAAGAAGGTATTGAAGCCTGGGCAAAGGTATTGAATTCTGGAAGGTATTATGAATGTAAAAAAGCAAATTATGAATTGCCAAAAAAGGAATTGTATGAGAGTATATGCAAGTGTATTTATGAATCAGGATATCATACTGACCCAAAATATAAATTGAGAGCAAAATTTATGGCAGAGTTTTGGAAACTTAAAACAAATAACTTTCCAAAGATTATTGTTGAAGAATTCTAATTATTAGAATATTTATTATATAAAATAATAATATGCTAATTATTGAAGATTATAATGAAAAATGGACACCAACTATGAAGTATTATGCTTTTGATTGGGATGATAATATTGTATATATGCCAACAGAAATTATATTATTAGATGATATAAAAGATGAAGTAGGTATGTCCACACATGACTTTGCAAAATATAGATCAGAAATTGGTAAAAACACATTTAAATATAGAGGAACTAATATAATTGGATATGCTGAAAACCCTTTTAGACAATTTAGAAAAGAAGGTGATGAACAATTTTTATCAGATGTTATGATAGCAAAAAGAGGTCCATCATTTAATGATTTCAAGGAAGCAATAAATAATGGGTCAATTTTTTCAATTATAACAGCAAGAGGACATAATCCTAACACATTAAAAGAAGCAGTAAAACAATATATAAAAAATGATTTTTTTGATATTAGTGAAAAAAAATTAATATATAATCTTGAAAAGTATAGAGATTTATTACCTACTAATAATGAAGATGATATTATTGATGAATATTTAAATTTATGTAAATTTTATCCTGTTACTTTTTCTAGTGGTAGTGCAGCAAATCCAGAAATAGAAAAAGTTAAAGCATTAAATGAATTTTATATTTATTGTGAAAATATGTCTGATAAAATAAAAGAAGCATTTTTATTTAAAAATGAAATTAAAGGAGAAAGTGGAGACTTAATGAAATTTTCAATAGGTTTTTCAGATGATGATGTTAAAAATATTGAAACAATTAAAGATAAATTGAAAAAAGATTATTTAACTATATATTCAACTAGTAAAGGAAATAAAGAAAAAATTAATCAAGAATAATTATATTATATATTAATATAATAGTTATATAATAATACAAAATTTAATCATCTCAAAAAAAAAGTAAATAGTGTTTTTTTAAAAAAAATGATATTTTTATAAAAATAATTTAAATAGAAAATTACCAGAATCATAAATCCTTGGAATTCCTCTATCTTCCATTATTTCAAATTCTGTTTTATTTGAATCAAAACCTTCTTTAACTAAAATATCTTTTCTAAATTCAAATCTATTTCTTCTTTTCTTGTTAATAACATAAAAATAATTTGGCACTGTTGATTTAACCTCAACAAAACCTAATTTTCTATATAAATTACCATTACCCCATCTCTTATCAGCATAACTTAAAATTTCAACTGGGCTATAAGTTTTAATAAAATGATTTAATAATTTTGATGCACCCCCTACTACAGATGTATTTAACTTATTACAGAATCTAATAAGTTCATATTCACCATTATTTGATTTCTTATTTCCAAGAGCAAGTCTTTTCTTTCCAAATGTCATAATTGAAACCAATTCATTATTATAATATAATCCAAGATTAATGGAACTACCAACTGTTCCTTGAATATGATTTTCATTTAAGAATTTTGTTTTATCTGATGTTTTAACCAATTTTAGTTCACATTTTCTTGCATAAATTTTATTTTGAACTTTATTTAATTTATTTAATAATATGCTTTTAACAATTTCTATCTTATTATCCCATTCATCTTCAAATATATGAATTAATTGAATATTATTAGAATTGCAAATTTTTGTTTTATTTAAATGATAATTGTTTTTTTTGAACAAATTTGAATGAAAATAAACCCCATTGAATTCAATGGCCAAATTATGGCTGGGGATATAAATATCAATTTCTTTTCCTTTTAATATTTTCCTATCATTTTTTATGTAATCAATCCCATTGCTTGTTAAAAATTGACATAAATCATTTTCTTTGATTGATGATAAATCACCAATAGGGTTACAAATTGTACAGGTATTAATATTATTGTTAGACCTATATAACAATAAACTTCTATCAATTATGTATTTTTTATTACATATATCACAAACCAATTCAACCATTTTACCATATGGATTTATTATAGTCAAATGATTATATTTTTTTTCAAAATTAATAGCACCTTGTTTTATTCTATTATTTCTACTTTCTTTTAGTAAGATTGGGGAGCTAACACCATATCTCTTGATGTTTGTTTCTTTTATTTTTTCTTTTGTTTCATTTAATTTTGATATATGGTTAACACCATATTTCTCTATTGTTCTTTCTCTAATTCTATCTAAATCTTGGAACATATTTGAATATCCATATCTGGTCATATTTGTATCCATTATCTTTTTTTTTATATCATTAGAATGGATTGGTGAATTTCCACCATATTTTTTATTATTTGTTATTTTGACATTATTAATGTGATTAATATCAGAATTTGTACAAAGTAATGAGCAATATATTCCATACCCTTCATTAATGGATTTTTTGAATTTAAGTTGAACTCCACATTTTTTACATACTGGTATTTCTTTTATTTTATAAATGTAATGCCATATTCTATTATTTAGTGGCATATAATCAAAATGCAAGGTATAATTCAGTATTTCACAATATAAATCATTATAGTTTTTTTTAAGAAAAGATTCTTTTGATTTATGACCTCCTTTATTATCTTTTATAAAAAAATTAATTAAATCCATATTTTTTGTATTTACTTGATATTTATTAAATGTGTAAGAACAGACTTACAACAAATATAACAATAAATAGTATTAAAAAAAATAAAAAAATAAGATATGGCTGATTTATTAATGAAAATGCCTTTACCATATGAACCAAAAAGGCAAAATAGGTTCATTCTAAGGTTCAAAGATGCAATGGGTATAAATGAATGGTTTGTTGAAAGTGCTGCAAGACCAAAAATAGACATAACTTCAACTGAAATAAAGTTTTTAAACACATCAACATATGTTGCAGGACAATTTAAATGGAATGCAATAACTGTTAAATTTAGAGATCCAATTGGTCCATCAGCAGCTCAAGCTCTTATGGAATGGGTTAGATTACATGCTGAATCAGTTACTGGTAGAATGGGATATGCTGCTGGATATAAGCAAGATATTGATTTAGAATTACTTGATCCAACTGGTGTTGTTATTGAAAAATGGATTTTGCAAGGTTGTTTACTAACAAGTGTAGATTTTGGGCAATTAGGTTATAGTCAAGATTCATTAGTTGATATATCTGCAACAATTCAACCAGATAGATGTATATTAGTTTATTAATTTTTTACTATTAAAATTATAAACCCATATAACTATATAATAGAATATAGATATATGGGTTTTTTTATTTTAGGAATATATTATATATTTCCTTTTATAATTAATTATTTTATTATTATAAATAAAAATATGGAAGAAAATATTAAAGAATATGGGCAAGCAAATTTTAACTTGCCACATGATGTAGTTCAACTGCCATCAGGAGGAATTTTCTATAAAAATAAAAAGAAATCTGTAAAAGTTGGGTATTTAACTGCTGCTGATGAAAATTTATTACTTGGAAATAGTAATTTTGTTATTCCCCTACTAAGGAATAAATTATATGAATATGATATAAAACCTGAAGATATGGTTGAAGGAGATATTGAAGCAATTTTAATATTTTTAAGAAATACATCTTTTGGTCCGGATTTAGAAATAAAAACAATAGATTCTAAAACAGGTAATTATTTTAATGTAACTATTGATTTATCTGAATTAAATATAATTAAAGGACAAAATCCAGATGATGATGGGACATATACTATTAAATTACCAAAGAGTGGGGATACTATAAAATTAAAACCATTAACATATGGTGATATTATATCTATGAATGATGCTATTGAAATGTATCCAAAAAATAGGATAGCGCCTAGAGTTACAATGAGGTTAATAAAAGAAATTATTGAAATAAATGGTAATAAAACAAAAGGTGATATTGCAGAATATGTTGAAAATATGCCAATTTCTGATTCTAAATATATTAGAAAATTTTTGAATGAGAATGAGCCTAAACTTGATTTAAAAAAGAATGTAAAGACCCCATCAGGAGATATGACCACAGTTTATGCTGGGTTTGGGGTTGACTTTTTTCGCCCTTTCTTCGGAATATAGGGTAGCACAATCTACAGAATTTTATTACTTAAAAAAGTATTTAAATGTATCTTATTCTGAATTTCTTATTATGCCAATATTTTTAAGGAAATTCCTTTTAAATAAATGGATAGAAGATAATGATAAAAACAAGGGGTGATTAAAAAAAATCACCCCTTGTTCTATTTATATATATATGTAAATTAAAATATGGTAAAAATAACTTTAGGTAATATAATGAATAATCAAATAAGTCGTGGATTTAGTATTGACTATGAAGTTCTTTCACAACAACTAAAAGAGATGATTGAGTTAGGAGGGGCAATGAATGCATTAGAAAAAACATCAGCAATTATTAGAGAAAATTTTTTACTTGGTAATGCTAGAGCTGTTGAATTTAAATCAACAGTTGCGTCTATTACACCAGTTTTAAGATTAGTGGGTGGGGATGTTGAAAATCTTTTGAAAATGATTGAAGAATCTGGTAGGGCTCTTAGTAGAGTTGTTGTTTTTAATAAAGAAGTTTATACTGATTTATATTTACTTGGTAAACTTTTAGGTACTGACTACAATACTATTGTAAGGAATTTTGCAAATGTTGGTATGTCTATTGCTAGTGTAGGTGATGATGTTGAAAAATCTATAGGATATATAAAGAGTATTGGTATGGATGCAAAATCCATAATGAAAAGTGTTGTTGATAATACAGATTTATTAAATAGATTCAATTTTAAAGAAGGTGTTTTAGGTTTTTCAAAAATGGCAGCAACAGCAGCAATGTTGAAAGTTGATATGTCAGACATACAATCATTTGCTGATAAAGTTTTTAATGTTGAAGGAGCAATTGAAGCTGCTGCGGCATTTCAAAGATTAGGGGTATTTACAGGAGATTTGGCTGATCCATTTATGTTAATGAATAAATCATTAAATGATCCAGATGGTCTTATTAAGAGCATTGCTGCTGCTGCTGAACAATTTACTACTTTAGATGCTGAAACAGGCAGAATTTCAATAAACCCATCAGCTATAGGGTTGATGAAAGAAATGGGAGACCAAATTGGTATTGGTGCTGAAAAGATGAAAAGAATAGCAATTAATATGAGGGAGTTTAATGAAAGAGCTTCTCAAATTAATTTTAAATTTAATTTATCAGAAGATGATGAAATGTTAATAGCAAATATGGCATATTTAGATAAAAAAGGAGAATATGTTATAAATCTTAGGGATGAACAGACTGGAAATATGATTGCCACAAAAGTATCAGAATTAACTGAACCACAAATTAAAAAGTTAAAAGAAATATCAGAACAAGAGCCAGAAGAGTTGGTTGATATTGCAAAACAAACAATGACAATAACTGAAATGATTAATAATAGTGTCACAGCAATGAAATATAGAATGGTATTTGGTGCAGCAGGTTCTCCGGAGGTTTTAAGATTTCAAGAAGATTATAAAGAAAATTTTATTAGAAATAAATTTGTTAAAGCACTTGATGGAGCAGTAAATGAAGATTTTGTAAAATCAATTAGAGGTGCTTTAACTAATTTAAAATTTGATGTTAATGATTTTGCTGGGAGTTTTACAAAGTTAACTACTGTTGGTTTAAGTGTTATGGAAAAAGTTGGAACTGAAATTGGCGAACTATTGAAAGGAATAACAGGGTTGGAGGTCATTGGAGATTTATTACCTTCTGTAAATTCTGAGTCGGGAAGCCCACTTAGTTTGACACCAATGAACAGTTTTGGACTAAGTTCTATAGGAACATCAAGTGCAAATCAAACAGATATATCAACTTTAAGCAATACAAACTTAACAAATGTAGTGCCTATAACAGTAAAGTCTGGGGATGATTTTAGAACATTTTTACAAGGTTTAGCAACTAAACAAACAGATCACAAATTACATATAGAAATTAAATTTACAAAACAAAACCAAGATAGTTCATTTTCTTCAATTCCTACAACAATACAAGATACTCTTATATATAATGAAGCAAATAATATTAGAAGTGCTCAATACAAAATAGCAGCTGAACCACAGTTTGGTTAATATATAAAAAAAATAAATAAAATAATGAGAAGTCCTTTAGATTTTGGTAATAGTGAAAGATTTAGAACAGATTTAGTTATTAAGAACTTAACCCCCTACAAAAAATCACCTTTTCAGAATACACCTCCATTTTACTATGAAGCAACACCTTTTGATAATATTTTAAGTGTTAAAGACACACCTGATGAATTAATTGATACACCTAAATTTGCAAATGATTTATATCGTAGAAATCAATATGGCACAAATAGTGGAACATATTCACAAGTTATTAACCCTAATAGATTAACAAATACTAAAACAAATTATGGTGAATATGGTAGCAGCAAAGCCTTTTTATTAAAATCAAGTTTACCAAAACTAAATGAGAATATAACTAAAAATTTCTATTTAGGTGTAACTGCCAATAATTATATTGATTCTAGTGAGTTTATACAAGATGATAAATTTAAATTTGATCCAAAAATTAAGAGAGATATATTATATTATTGGGGTGAGGGGAAGAATAGTTTTGTTCCAGAAACATACACACCATATGGTATTTTAATCAATGATAATGAAACAAAAAATAAATTATCTTCAGATTCTTATATTACAAATATTGGTGCAAAAAAATTAAAAGAATATTTTGAAAATAGAGTAAGTAGATTAACAGAAAAATATAATTTAAATAATAGGTTTAAAGCAACAGTAGATAATTTAGATAACCCATTAGGTATTTATAACCTAATAACTGGTAGAAATCCAATAATACAACCAAATTGGAGTATAACAACATCCAATAATATACTTGTTGCAGCATCACAAGTTTCTTTAGAATTAATTGGAGGGGAATTACCATTTCCTGCAATTATTGGAAGTTATTTTGATGAATCAATTAGTTTAAATGGTAATTTAAAAAAGGGAAATCTTGGTCCAAAATTCCAAAAGAAAAAAACAGGTTCACAATTATTCTATGATAATATGGGCTTGGGTCAAAAGATAACATTTCATAATAATATAAATTATAATTTGTATAAACCAAACTATGATAAAAATGGTGTATTAGGTTTATTTCTTGATTTATTCACAAATGATAAAAGTAATTATTATGTTGGAAATGATAATTTAGACATTAGTGATATCTCATCACCACAATCAGATTTACCTTTGGACCAATTTGGAAGGCCATTTAAGGCTATTGTATATGGGCCAACAGAAGTTTCAAAAGTTTATGAGGGTGAAGATTTCAATCCACCCACTGGATTGAATGGTGTTAATTATAATGATGGTGGTGGTGTTGAAGGTGGATTAACTTGGGTTTCACCAAAATATAAAGAAAATTCTGGTAAAAATGTTGGACAGAATGGAAAAGTTCTTGGTGATAATAACACAAAACAAACAACATTTGATTTAACAGAATCCACAAATTATAAATTTAAACCGGGCTCTATTTTGGATGATACTCAAAAATTAGTTGACTCTCAACCAAACGGAGCAAAAAGATTAAAACATATTGGTAATGCTATAGACCAAGTTAGTAAAGTATTTAATGATGGTTATAAAGAAATAACAAAAGGTTCAAAAGTTAAAACATATAAATATCAAAACCCTGAAACATTAACAAATGGCTCATTTGAAGAATATTGTAGATTATTTACAAAAGATTCTCCTTATATGACTTATGAGAGATTACAGAAAAAAAATGGAATTACCACAAGTGGTAGGAGAATGAAAAGTTCTGTTATTAATAATACATATGATTTAAGTATAACTCCAAGATTAGGTAATGATGCTAAAAAATATATGTTATCTATTGAAAATTTGGCATGGAGAACTAGTGATATGTATTTAGATTTACCTGAGTGTGAGAAAGGGTCAAATGGTGGCAGAATTATGTGGTTTCCACCTTATGACTTAAAAGTTACAGATTCATCAGTTGCAAATTGGAATACAAATGATTTTTTAGGAAGACCAGAGCCTGTATATACATATAAAAATACATCAAGAACAGGTACACTTGATTTCACAATTGTTGTTGATCACCCATCTGTTTTAAATGTTATAACAAATAAGATATTGGCAAATGAAAGTAATTCTGAAGCAATAAATGGAATTTTGGCATCTTTTTTTGCTGGCTGTTTGACTTATGATATATATGATTTGGCAAAGATATACAACACAATGAAATTATCTGAACTTGAGGAAATACAAAAAACAGTAAAAGAGGATAAAACAATTGTTGACCAAGTATCATATATTAAAAGAACTGTTATCACAGGAGCAGATCCAATTAATATAAAGGATACTAATAATCCTATAACTGAAACTATTTCAGATTTTGAAAAGTATGTTGGGTATTCTTTTTATTTTGATAATGATATGCCTAAATCAAATAGTGAGGACTATTTAAGTTTGTTTAATGTATATACAAGTAAAACAGGTTATGATGATATTTTTATGGACAATTATATTGAAGATAACTTTGTCCAACTTAATAATTTTATAGCAGATTGTAAAAAATTTCTTGAAGAAAGTGATGGCAATAAAGTTATTTTAACACTTGAATCATCAGCATCACAACCAGGAACTGTGCCTTATAATAATAGTTTAAGTGAACGACGCAGTAATGTTATTGAAAACTATTTAAAAAAGGGAATAAATAATGCAAAAAATTTTACAATAATTACAACAAATGTTGGTGAAAAAACTGCGGTATCTGCTAAATCATCAATCAATAATAATACTTTTAATGTTAGCAAATGTAATGATTTTAAAGGGGATAGTATAAAAAGTGCAAATGCTATGGCTTGTAGAAGGTCAGTAATAAATAAGATTGTTGCCACTAAAACAACAACACCAACAATACCATTTACACCACCTAATACAACAACTGAAGCAGAGGTTAAAATAAATAAACAAATAACTAATGTAAAACTTATTGAATCTCAAAAAAAAGTAATAAATAATATCTCAAAGAAAGTTTTACAAAAACTATTAAATGAATGTGATTATTTTGAAACTATAAAAGAAACAAGCCCTTTTATTTACAATAATTTAAAAGAAAAAATAAAATACTTTAGCCCAGTTTTTCATTCAACAACACCAGAGGGATTGAATAGTAGATTAACATTTTTACAACAATGTGTAAGACCAGGTGATACAATACCAACAATAAGGAAAGATGGTGTTGGTGAAGTTAGGGATGCAAAAAATACAGCATTTGGAATACCACCTGTTTTAATATTGAGGGTAGGTGATTTTTTTCATACAAAAATTATACCAGAAAATTTGCAAATTAGTTATGATCCACTTCATTGGGATATGAACCCAGAAGGAATTGGTTTTCAACCAATGATTGCAAAAATTCAGTTATCATTTAAATTTGTTGGCGCTAGCGGTTTAAGTAATGCTGTTGATAAATTACAAAATGCTTTAACATTTAATTATTATGCAAATACTGAAGTTTATGACCCAAGAGCAGAAAAGACAGATAGTAGTTTGGATGATATAGATAAAAAGATTGAAGATTTCATAAGAGAGAAGGAGAAATCTGAAGATGATAATAATAATACAAATGATATTGTTACAAGTAATTACAATACAATTGGTGTTATTGATACAACAAATAAAACATTAGATTATTATAATTTAATGCTTGAGTTGGTTAGTTCTGCTAATGAGTACATTAATTCATTAAATAATAAAATACAAAATTTTTCAGAGAAGAATGGCAGTGCTTCACTATTTTTTCTATTTGATTATCTTAATTATACTAATGGTGTTTACTCAACAGATATAAATACTGAATTTAAATTATTTGGCATTCCATCATTAAAATATAAAGATAAATTTTTTGAGCATATTAGAGAATATCAAAAAAATATATTAGATGGTAATGATGATTTTATTAAAAAAATAAATAATGAATTTAAAAAATCAAAAACAAAAGAAGAGGAACAATTTAAATTAAATTATGAAAGACAAACAGATAGAATAATATTACAACTCATAAGTGATATTGATGCTATGTTAAATGATTTAATTACAATACAAGTAAAATTTCAAAAAGTTTTAGCTAAAGTTTTAGTTGTTATATCAAAATATAATTCAAAAGATGGTTATGATGGGTTTATTGATAAATTTGGAAATGTCATCACTTATGAATTAGATGATTATCAATTGCAAGTTGAAAATGTTTTAAAGGGTGTTAGTGATAGTATAAAAAACAATATCTTATATTATTCTAATAATAGAATAAAAAACCCAAAAAACATTTTAAGTGGGGATGAGCAGTATAGTTTTATGTATTTATTATTATATAATTCAGTTATGAATAATACTTCAAAAGAATCTTTTAAAGATGGCATAAAAATTGTTTCTAATTTATCTTACAAACCAAACATAACACAAAGTAATAATACGTTATCCAAAATTTTTGATGAATATATTGATGAGGTTAGAAGTAGATTTAAAGATAAAAATAAAGAATATTCTGAAATACTAGAAGACTTTAATAAAAATTCAAAAAAAGCAATAAATTCATTGAAAGTTGACATATCTCTAAATAAGGACAATTTTAAAGTTTCTTATTTAGAAAACACACAACCAGATAACAATACAAAATATGTCTTCCAAAGTTTAAATGGTGCTTATCCTGGTGGATATGATAAAGAAAGTAATACTTGGAGTATAAATAGAGATAATTTTATTCTAACTAGAAATAAATTAAAATTATGAATTTAAAATATTATAATAGATATTCACAATTTGTTGTAAATGGTGAACAAAAAGTTGTGCCATTTATAAAATTGCCATCTAAAAGTACAGACAATGTTTTTTTTTATAGAAAAAATGTTAGTAGATTAGATAAGATATCACAACAATATTATGAAACACCATTTTTTAGTTGGCTTATATTAGCTGCAAATCCAGAATTTGCTGGGTTAGAGAATAACATATATGATGGTGCTATGCTGAAAATACCATATCCTTTAGAAACTTCTTTATTAGATTATAAAAATGAGTTAGATACATATTTTTTCTATTATGGTAAATGAACAAGGTAATATTAGGGTAATATATGATGAATCAAATGTTATATATATAGATCCAAATAAAGTTATAACAAATACTGGTGAAATTATTGATAGGGCAGTTATGCCTGAAAATTTTGTTATATATGCTAATTTGGAAGCTAAATTAATACCTAGAACAAAACTTTTAGTTGGAGGCACACCAAGTAATTCTATTAGGACAGTATTATTAGGAACATTAAATTTTTTAAAACCAAATACTAAAGATAATTATTACACATCATCATATTATGATGAGATTACTGGAAAGAATAGCTTGAACAATGAAGGGGCTAATCAAAAAATTATTCAAGTAGATGATAATAATGGTAATCCATATATATTAAATACAGCAAAAAACATTCAAGATAATACCCTACTTGGTATAAAGAGTATAGCAATAAGAACAAATTCATCATTCATACCAATTGTTACAGTTATAATGGAAGATGTTCAAGGCAGAGCATTATTTAGTTTAGGTAATGAATCACCATACTCTGCTTTTTTTAATTTACCATACCCAACATTTTATTTAACAATAAAAGGTTATTATGGCAAGGCTGTTAGATACGAATTAGTTTTAAATAAATTTAATGCCACATATAATGCAAATAGTGGAGATTATAATGTTACTTTGGATTTTTTGGGATATAAATATAATGTGTTAACTGATATTAATATTGGGCATTTAATTGCATGTCCAAATATGTATTCAAAAAAATATGAAATAACTCAAAAATCGCCAAATGGATTAACATCATCTCAAATTGGAAACATATCTAATCAAACAGCAGGCAAAACTCAAGCATCAAATGGAAGTAAAACAGTATTTGAAGTAAACACCCAACTTGGATATCAAAAAATATTAGAAGTATATAAGGAATATAAAAGTAAAGGTTTGATTGATCAAAATTTACCTGAACTAACATTAAGTGAATTGGTTTACAAATTGGAAATGTTTGAGCAAAATGTTTTGAATTCATTAAACCAAGTAGATGTTCAGAAATTAACTAATGGTAAATTATATAAAAAAATTATAACATCTTATTTTAATCAAATTAAGGGAAATTTAACATCTTGGTTTAACAAATACTTAGACCCAAATCCTATAATATTAAACAATACAAATGATGTTCTTTATGGTATAAAAAAAGAATATATCACAAATGCTGCTGATGGTAAAATACTATTAATAGAGAGTGATTTAAAAAATATAGTAGATAAGCATAATGCTGAATTAAATTCAAATCCAACTTTTGGTATTAATGGAGAAGCAACAATTGTTAATAATATTAATTTTGATATGTTTGTTGCAAAAAATCCAAGCATTGATTGGTGTGCAACATACAAGTCAAGAAATAAATCAATATCATTAGATTTGATAAATACTATGACAATTGATGATTGTAGAGATAAAATAAAGAATGATTTATTTTTTGAATATACATTATCTAGTGTAACTAGAACAACTAATGTTTTCACAATATCAAAATTCATTGATGAAAGAAATAAAATGGAATCAAAATTCATTAGTGAGTTAAACAAAATTGAAAAAATATTATCACAAAAATTAGCTTTAAAAATTGAGAAAAAAGATACAGGTATTGGATTCAAACCAACTATTAAAAATATTGTTGCAGTAATATTAGCTACAACAGAAGGTTTTCTTAGATTAATGGAAGATGTGCATACATCTGCTTGGAATGTTAGAAATGATAAAGATAGAATTCAAACAGTTTTAGGAGACCAGAATATAGCAAAGGATGATAATAACAATATTGAAACTGATACTGAAAAAACAGTATTTCCTTGGCCTTTAGTATTTTACACAAATGATAAAAAAGAAGCAAATAAATATGAATTAATATACCCAGGTGATCCAACAGTAATTAATACAACAAAAGCATATTTCTATGATAAATGGCCAGAGGTTGAATTTGTGGAGGAGTTTATGAAAGGTTATGCTAAAAGATTGGAATCACCCCAACCTAATGAATTTGTTAATCCAGATATTACAGAACAAAGTAAATATACATATAACACAATAGAATATCCATTTTTAAATGTTCCATACCAATTAACAACAAATGTTAGTTTCTTTTATGAATTGTGGGATAGAATTATATTATCCTCATATTATTCTGGATTAGCACAATTGTATAATAAAAATAAAGAAATAGGAAACTTAATTAAACAGAATGAATTTAAAAATATACAGAATACGCTTTCAACAAACTCAATTATTTTTATACAACAATTAAAAAATATACTACTTTCTCAAAGTGGTTTAAATTATGACAATTATGGAATACAGTTAAGGTCTTTTTCAAATGGCGTTTCAGAAAACTATAATAGGTATTTAGATGGGTTCTCAAATACTATTTATATCACAAATGAATTAGACAATTCAAGTAAATTATATGATATTAATGAGTTTGTTAGTCTTACAGAAAATTTTACAAATAATTTAAATTCAACACAAATAAAAGCAATAGGAGATGCTGTTACAAAAGTACAAGACATTGATAATATAAATTTCACATATCCATTTACTAACACAACTTGGGTGAATGAAAATTTAATCAATAGTATTCCAAATAAATTTGACACTAGTAAAACAATATTTTTTAATCAAAGTAGAAATATTATAACCAATTTTAAGGCATATAACCAGATTTTAGAAAATAGGCCATTTAAATCATCAAGTAATCCACTTTTGTATGGTTTAGTTTATCAAGACAATTATGGGACAAATGAGGTGATGTCAATAATCAATAGCCCAATTTTTGCAAATGCAATTCAAGTTGGTGTTACAAAATGGAGAAATGGTGAAAAACATCCATACATCGCTTCTGCTTATCTTTTTTTGAACTCCTTACCATTATCTCCACTAACTGATTTTTTTAGCAATGTAGGGTCTAATAATAAGAATGGGCACGTTTTTTCAACCTTCATAAAGTATGGGGCTTTACACAAATTACCATATGCTTGGGTATTGAAATATGGATCAATCTGGCATAGGTATAAGAATTATATTAAGACCAATGGTAATGATTTTTTAAATGAGGTTTGGAAAGATTTTGATTATAAAGGTAATTACAACCAAGATTCCAATTTTACATATCAGATAAATGGATATGTGCCATTTAAATTAGTTGAAGGTAATGAAGTAAATTTGGGTTTTTATCCAGAGTTATTGAATGATTTTAATGCTTTTTTGAATGGTTATGATTTATTTTCAGGTTATACAAATACTGAATTGAATGTTAATGAAAACAGGGGTCTAAAGATTATCAAATCATTAGAATATTCAAAAAGTGGATTAACATTCAATGGTTATTCTGTAATTGTTCCACAAAACATATATGATAGTGTTACATTTATGAATTATTGTGATAATATTAATTTCAATAAAACATCAAAACATTATGTTTTACCATCCACAAATAATAATAGAATAACAAATAAATCATTTTCTAACACAAATAATGCCAACTATACATCAACAGACAATTTGATAAAAATTGCGCATAATGGATCTTTGAGTGTTATAATGCAAGATGTATATAATTCATTTACATTTGATGATTTGAAAAAACCATCTCCAACCGAGTATTTTAATAGCAAGAAAGATATTAATTCATTTTCATTATTATATTCTGGTAATACAAGTTATGCATCAATAGAGGATATTTTTTCAGTATTTGATTATGATACTTTAGATTTATTTGAAACTGAATTTTTAAAGTTTAGTAAATCAATATATGATATTGATGATTCTGGTGAAAACATTAATTTGATTGATTTGGAATTTGGTCAGCCGGTTGCAGCGTATAAAAATTTCCAGTTTCTTTTTAGAAATCTAATGGAAATACCATCAAATTATCTTGATTTGAGCAATAGTGAATTTTACAAACAATCAGCAACATATCAAACACAGAATATAAAAAATTTCATAGGTAGTTTTTTAAATTATGATGTGTTGTTTAAATTTGGAAACCCAACTCAATATAACAGATATACATATAATTCATTAATTAATCATTTAGGTGGAGCATCAAGGATAGAAAATCCTAAAAGATATAACAATTATGTTGCAAACACACTACCAGGAAATGGAGTTTCATTATTAAAATCCCAAACAAGTAAAGCAAAAGAATGGGAAACTTTAAATTTATATGTTGGGTTATCAACAATAGACCAATTAAAATATAAGGATGCTGGTTCATATATAACAGATTTCTTTAAAGTTAATAATATTGAATTTTCACAATCAAATGTCATTGAATTGGCAAAACCAATAAAAATATATGCAACACAAAAATTAAAAAATCCAAACTTTACAAAACAAGATTTTCTTGATGTGTTGGTTAAGAATCAAGATTCATTGGATTCTTTTTTGGAGAATAATATAAATGAAACTTTAACATTATTACAGAGAGAGATAAATAATATTGATGTTGTTGAACTTAACAATATATCATCAACAGTAGATGGTACATTTTCAAAATATGATTTGTATGAATCATTTAAATCAATAAATGATAAATGGATATCAAGCAGTGATTATACTACTAGAACATTATTTGAAGATGTTTTGTTCTTGGATAGAGGCGGGAGAAATATTGGAGATTTATATTATATAGATATATTTGAGTTAAGAAAAACAATTGTAAATTCAAAGAGTAATTTAAAAACTCCTATCTTTAATTTTATAGCAGGAATTTTGGTAAACAATAATTTTAATGTGTTTCCTATGCCATCATATGTTAATTTTTATGGTGCTTTATCGCCTGGTGATGATGTGGATGATGTTGTTGCAAGTGCAACAAATATTGCAAATGATGTTTGGGCAAATTATATTGATGTTGATTATAGAAAAAGTGGACCAAAATTGGTTTGTGTTTTTGCTGGCAGAGGCTCAACAACCCCAAGCGGACCTAAAGATTATAGATATGGTGATGATGCTATTGATATTTTAAAACCATCAAAAATACCATTCTTGGAAGACCAAACAAATAAACAAGATTGGTCACAATCAAACAAATGTGTGAGTTTCTTGGTTGATGCTGGTATTAGAAATCAAGCAATATTTTATGGAATACAAGTGGATCAGAATAATGGTTCAGCAACAGCAGAATCATTGGTGCAACAAGAAGTTATGAGAAATTCAGTATCTAGCAGGTCTGTTGCAACACAAAGTGCATCCTTATTTAATTTATATAAGAATTTGAGTTATAAATCAACTATAACTTGTTTTGGAAATGCAATAATACAACCAACAATGTATTATAATTTGGAACATGTGCCAATGTTTGGTGGTCCCTATTTTATTACAGAAGTTTCACATAATATAACACCAGGTTCATTTGAAACAGTATTCACAGGGGTTAGACAAAGCATATATTCGCCACCTAGTACAGATTCATATTTAACAAGTATAAATGAAAATTTATTATCAAAAATTGAAAGCAATTATTCCAGTTCAATTAAAAATGATGCATCAGAAAGTTCAACACCAACAAATAATACACAAACTGGAGGTGCAACCCAAGTTAATTCAACAGCTTGTAGCGACCAATTATTTGAAGATTATAAAGGATATGAGTTAGAAGGAGAAGAAAACATTATTATGTCTTCAGCAACAGAAGTTTATGCTGCAATAAAAGCAAAAGTTGAAGATGATAAATTTGCAGATAATATATATTTAATTTCTTATTTATCAAGTTTTGAAAATGGTATGTTTAAAGCAAATCATTATAATTTTGGAAACATTTGGTTAACTTACAATAGGGGGAATGTTATACAATTTAATTCAGATAAAAAATTATATTATTGTGCACAAAATAATTATAATACTACCATACAAACACCTTTTGCTTTATTTGCTAGTTTTGATACATATTTGCAATATATGCAAAGTGCAATAGAAAGTTTCTCTGGAATAGTTGACCAAGGTGAATTATTTGGTCAAGTTTATTTAATTGATTGGTTGTATAAAACTAATCTAAGGGATATTCAAAATGATAGAACTATTAAATTAAACAAAAAATATGCAGAAGCACTTACTTCATTAAGAGGATTGAAATCTCAAGAAGAGTTAACAGAGAAGCAAAAAGAGGAACTTATTGACCCAATAGATTTAATTAAATTATCAAAACCTTGTGAATATACATACAATAATATTAAAATAGAAAGGACACCAAAAGAACCACTTTATGAAATTAACCCAACATATAATTTAAAATTATTTTTTGAAACAACAAATCCAAAAGAATTATTATACTTAGATCAAACAAATAAAGTTATTGAAGATACTTTAATAAAATTATATGCTTTTGGGTATCCACCAAAAGTATCAAATTTTGATTTGAAAGTTGTTTCTGCACAAACATATACAATAACTATTGATATTGAGATAACTGAAGAATCAAACAAAAATCCATTTGTTGGGTTCCAAGTTGTTTCTGAATCTGGAAACACAATTACTAATACAGTTATTGAAAATAAAATAAAAGCAAATCCAAACTTTAGTCAAGGAAATCAAAATCCAAATGAAAATGATACTATAGGTCCAATTAATAAAATACCAATACAAATTTTAGGAATTAACTATTGGTGGGTTAATTATACTAAACTAATTTTATATCCAAAAATAGAATAAATTATTTTAATAATTGTATTTATTGATATATTTATATGTAAAATAAAATTATATGATTGAAAATTTAAATAATTACTTAAAGTCAACAAAAGAACAAGCATTTGATGATGGAACAAAAGAAGTTTGTGATTTAATAACAGGTGAATGTTATGTTGTTAAGGAAAAGGATGGTTTAATTGAAAGAACTGAAACTAAAACAGTTAATAGACAAGTTAAGGTTAAGACTCATGGGGGTATAAAAGAATTGTTAAATGATTAATAAAATGAAAATAGATCAGAGAATATTAAATGAAATAAATAGATATCATAGTATAAATAAATATATACTTGAACAAGATGCTTTACCTGCTGAAGATTTAGGTGGTTTACCGCCAGCACCAGCACCAGGTGGATTACCAAATGCGCCTATGACACCCCCAGGTGAAGTTTCACCAATCCCCCCGAGTGGTGGTGAAGATCCTTTAAGTGCTGCAAACCCTCAACCAATAGATGTTGAAGCAGATGAAGATGTTACAGTAATTGATGATGAGGGTGAGAGTAAAGAAGATGATGAGAATTCAGAAGAATTGGATATCACAGATTTGGTTACAAGTCAAAAGAGCATAGAAACAAAGCAGAATCAGTATTTTGATAACTTATTTGCTCAAATTGATAAATTAGAACAGAAGTTGGCTAATATGGATACCATTTTTGACAAATTAAGTGCCATAGATTCAAAGGTAGAAAAATACAGAGAAAAAACTCCTGAAGAAAAACTTGAATTAAGAACATATGATTCTTATCCTTTTAATCAGAAATTATCCCAATTCTTTGATGATAAGAAAGTTGATATGGAAAAGAGTGGAAAGAATGAGTATGTGTTAACAACTGATGATATAACAAATATTAATCCAAATGAAATAAAGGATACATTCTATACATCAGATGATGATGAGGATGAGTTTGATAGTAATCAAAATTATAATGGTAGATTTTAAGTAATTGATATTTTTTTTATAAAAAGGGGTTAAATACCCCTTTTTTTTTCCAAATTAGTTATCTATAATTGTGTAAATAAAAACTATATAAATATGTCAAATTTAGATGCCATAATGGCGCAGTATGAAAAAAACCAAAAGGGAGATTCCAAAAAATTATCACAGGAAGACAGAATGAAGCGTTATTTTACATTATTGTTAAATGACAAAGAAAGTTCTAGACAAAGGAGAATTAGAATTTTACCAACAACAGATGGGACATCAGTATTTAATGAGGCTTGGTTTCATGAGTTGCAAGTTGGGGGTTTTTACCAAAAAATCTATGACCCAGCAGGTAATGACAATGAAGCATCACCACTTAATGATGTTTACAATGCACTAAAAGCTACAAAGAGAAAAGATGATGATGAATTGGCAAAGGACTACAAAGCCAAATTGTTTTATGTTGTTAAGGTTATTGACCGGGACAATGAGCAAGATGGACCAAAGTACTGGAGATTCAAACACAACTACAAGAAAGATGGAATATTGGACAAGATTATTCCAATAATGAGAACCAAGGGCGATATTACAGATATGGATAATGGTAGAGATTTGATTATTGATTTAACAAAATCAAAAAGTCCAAAAGGAAAGGAATATACAAGTGTTTCAACCATTATGTATGATGACCCAGCTCCATTATCACAAGATGTAGAACTTGCAAAGAAATGGATTAATGATGAATCCACATGGAAAGATGTGTATAGCAGAAAGCCATTAGAATATCTTGAAGCAATTTCAAGAGGTGAATCCCCAAGATGGGATGATACTCAGGGTAAATATGTTTACTTAAATAGTTCTAATGAGGAAACTTCATTTGGGGGTTCAGTTGCTCCAAAAACTCCAACAATTCAGCAAACAAGTGTTATTGTTGAAGAGGAGTATAGTGATGATGATTTACCATTTTAATTAACCTAAAAGAGATTTTTTGCAAAAGGTATCACAAAACAATACTTTGTGCAAAAAATCTCTCTTTTTAAATCAAAAAAAATTTATGGCAGGAATAAAGAAAAAGGCAGCAAAGACTGGGGTTGATGCTATCAAGGATAAGTTTTCAACAAAAACAAAATATAAACCAGAAGAATATTATTCATGTGGTGATGCTTTTTATAATGCTTGTGGAGTCCCTGGACCAGTAATGGGTGGTATTAATATGTTCTTGGGACATTCCAATACAAGCAAAACAACAGCAATGATATTGGCAGCAGCTGATGCACAAAGAAAGGGTCATTTACCTGTACTCATAATCACAGAGAAGAAATGGAATTGGGCTCATGCTGTTGAATTGGGGTTGAATGCTGAACTCAATGAAGATGGTGAGTGGGATGGCGATTTCATATTCAATGATTCATTTGATTATATTGAGCAAATGACTGATTTTATAAATGAAATTATTGATGAGCAAGAAAAAGGTGATTTACCATATTCAATTTTATTCTTGATTGATAGTATTGGATCCATACCTTGCAAAATGACTTATGATGGTAAGGGTGGCAAAATGCACAATGCAGCAGTTCTTGCAGACAAGGTTGGGATGGGCTTGCATTCAAGAATATCAAAATCAAAGAAGGAAGATTATCCTTACTATAACACAATGGTGGTTATTAACCAACCTTGGGTAGAATTGCCAGATTCACCATTTGGGCAACCAACAATCAAGGCAAAAGGTGGTGAGGCATTATGGTTGGCATCTTCATTAATATTCTTATTTGGAAATCAGAAGAATGCTGGTATTAACCATATAACAGCAACAAAGAATGGTAGAACTGTTTCCTATGCAATTAGAACAAAAGTATCCATATTGAAAAACCATGTAACAGGTATAGCATATAAGGATGGCAAGATACTGGCTGTTCCCCAAGGTTATTTACCTGATACAAAAGAATCCATTGAAAAGTATAAGAAAGAATATTCACAATACTGGAATGGTATTTTATCTGGGGATGGAGATATTACATTCTCTGAAAAAGAAGAAGAGGAAACTATAATTTTTGAATAACATGAAGAAAACCCTACTAATAGATGGAAACAATTTATTTACAATTGGTTTTCATGGTGTCCGTGAATTTTATTCTGAAGGAAAACATATTGGTGGGGTTTTCCATTTTTTAAATACAATAAGATTATTTCTTGAAAAACATAATCATGATAAAGTTGTTGTATTCTGGGATGGGAATGAAAATTCACTAGTAAGAAAAAACATATACCCAAGGTATAAGGAAAACCGTAGGATTTCTATGGATGAACACAAATATGAATCATACTTATATCAGAGGGATAGAGTTAAGGATTATCTTGAAGAAATATTTGTTAGACAATGCCAGGTGGATCAGAATGAGGCTGATGATTTAATTGCCAATTACACACAAGTGGCAAATGATGAGAATATGATTATTTTTTCTGGTGATAAAGATTTAACACAATTAATTAAAAATAATGTAACAATATATTCACCAGTTTCTAAGGTTTATTATAAGAATGGAGATTTAATAAACTTTAAAGATATTGATATTCCCCATAATAATGTCTATGTTTATAAAGTCTTAGTTGGGGATACATCAGATAATATATATGGCATAGCAAATTTTGGAGAAAAGAAATTAAAAACATTGTTTCCAAATTTTGAAAAAAGGGATTATACATTGAATGAAATTATAAGTGAGGCAAAGTTAATGTATGAACAAACCAAGAGTAAAACTTTGAATAATATAATATCTGGTGTTAGTAAATCTGGTTTGGTTGGGGATGAGTTTTTTGAAACAACTGGTAAAATAATTGATTTAAAAAATCCACTTATAACAGATGAAGGCAAGAAAATGGTGCAGGAGATTTATAGTGAAAAATTAGACCCAACTGACAGAAGTTATAAGAACTTATTAAAATTAATGAGGGATGATGGATTCTTTAAGTTCTTACCAAAGAGAGAAGATGCTTGGGTTGATTTTGTTAGACCATTTATGAAATTAAGTAGAAAAGAGAAAAAAAATTAATAAATTAAACAAACAATTATGAGACAGAGCGAAACAACAAAGGTGGAGTTTTTATTAACATTAAACAACAACATTATTGTTCAAAGATTTTTAAACATTAAAAACATTAATCCAAATGCAAAGGATTCTTTGGAAATTTATGATTTTGTTAAATACTTTTCTGATGACCTTGAAAAGTATTTAAAGATGAAATCAATAGGTTATCTTGTTGACAACAAAGATAGCATTTTGTATGACCCAACCATTATGGAAACTTCATCAACAGATGAGCCAGAATTATTTAACATTTATGTTAAAATTGCAGATCAGATTGTATCTCATAGAATTCTTGATGGAAAGCAATATCCACCAAAAGTTAGGTACACTGTTGACATTAGACACTTCATTAAGGATTCTTTAAAAGAATTAACAAATATCCTAATAAGTGAGAATTTAACACACCAGTATTTAGAGAAGAATTTATTGTCTAACCACTAATATTTTTTTATGTCAAAGAATTTTGATTACTTGGGTCAAACATTCCAACTGCAACTAATCAATCAAATTATATTGGATAAGGAGTTTGCAAGAGCAATATTAGATTTCATTAAGATATCTTATTTTGAGAATAAGTATTTTAAGTTAATCATTCAGATGATTAAGGAATATCATAAGAAATATGATGCTGCCCCAAACTTTGAGACATTGAATATGATTGCCAAGTCTGAAATTTCCCAAGAATTGGCATTAAAGATTGTTATTGATACAATAACAAATATTAGTAATGCCCCCCTTGATGGTGTTGAATTAGTTCAAGAGAAAGCATTAAAATTCTGTAAACAAGAAGAAGTTAAGATTGTTCTGGAAAAAGCACAGAAGGTAATTAATGAGGGAGATTTTGAATCTTATGATCAACTTGAAACTTTATTAAGATATGCTTTACAAGTTGGTGTTAAAGAGACAAATGGTTTTGAGGTTTTTAATGATTTGGTTGGTGTATTAGATGAGGATTATAGACACCCAATACCAATGGGTGTGAAGGGCATAGATTTCCTTTTAAAGGGGGGTTTGGCAAAAGGTGAGGTAGGAATAGTATTTGCTGGCCCAGGTATTGGCAAATCAACTCTATTGACCTTAATTGCAAACACAGCATTCAATAATAATTATAATGTGTTGCATATCTTTTTTGAAGATAATCCAAAAATCATTCAGAGAAAGCATATAACCCTATGGACAAAGATATCACCAGATGAATTGCCAAATCATAAAGATGTTGTTTTTGAAACTGTTAATAATATAAAAGAATCCCATACAAATAAATTAATATTAAAGAAGTTACCATCTGACACATTAACAATGAATCAGATAAAGAATCAGATTAGAAAAGTGATTGCTGATGGTATTAAACTTGATTTGGTTGTTTTGGATTATATTGATTGTGTTGTTCCAGATAGACAAGGTGGTGATGATTGGAAAAATGAAGGATCAGTTATTCGTCATTTTGAGGCTATGTGTCATGAGTTGAATATTGCTGGATGGCTTGGTACGCAAGGAAATAGATGTGTTTCTTTAGATACTATTGTGGATATTGAGAATAAAGGATTGGTTCAAATAAAGGATGTTGTTGTTGGAGATAATATTCTAACTCATAAAGGATATAAAGCAATTAGTTATATATTTCCTATTGAGAAGCAGCCTGTTTATAGAATTAAGACAAAAAGTGGAAAGGAAATAAAAGTGTCAGCAAAGCACAAATTTCCAACATTAGGTGGGGGGTTCTTATCCATTGATAGTGGTTTGTCTGTTGGTAATACGCTTTTTATTAAAGATAAGAATAATATTTTTGATGAAATTGAATCAATTGAATTGGTAGGTGAAGAGGATACAATTGACATTACTGTTGATGATACCCATATGTTTTATGCCAATGACATTTACACACACAACTCATCTATTTCTGCAAATGTGGTAACAAATGACCAGATGGGGGGTTCAATTAAGAAAGCCCAGGTTGGACATGTTATTATTAGTATTGCAAAGAGTTTGCAACAGAAGGAGATGAACTTGGCCACAGTTGCAATAACCAAGTCAAGGATTGGTAAAGATGGCATTGTATTTGAGAATTGCAAGTTTGATAATGAAATGCTTGAAATTGACACAGACACAACAGCAACATTTTTAGGATTTGAAGAACAACAAGTGGAGCGCAAGAAAGAAAGGATTAAAGAATTATTGGTTAAGAAAAATAGCAATGATAATTTTTTATAAAAAATTGATTTTATAATCAAAATTGGATACTTTTATTTTCTGGTTTCATATTTATCTTAACCAATAAAAAAAAATATATGAAGAACATTTTTGAAAAGAGGGTGAATATTTTGCCTTATGAATATCCATCCTTATTAGCATATAAGGATGCAATTAGACATGCTTACTGGCTTCATTGTGTTGGAGATAACCAACGTGTAGTGACTAGTGAAGGTATGTTTACTGTTAAAGAATTGTATGAACAGGATAAAGAATTGATTTTATTTGATGGGGTTAAAGAAGTTAAATCATCAAAGATGATAAGGACTGGTCATAGAAGTATATATAGACTAACAACAAAAGAGGGTTATGTACATGATGTGACTAATGATCATAGGGTATTAACCAAAGATGGTTGGAAAGAAGTTAAAGATTTGGTTGTTGATGATAAATTAATAATACAAACAAAAAAAGGTTTATTTGGTAATGAACATTTTCCTGAATTGGCTTTTCTAATAGGGCACTACCAAGGGGATGGTCATAATCATGGGAATGGATATGCTTGGCATGTTTGGAGTCATAAATATCATTTCATTGATGAATTAGAATTAGCCTTAAATAAAGTTTATTCTCATTATGACTTAAAAGGTAAAGTTCCAACATTTGGTGCAGAGCATATAACTAGCCAAAATGTTAGAAGTAGGAAAATGATTTCCAAAAGAATACCATATACATTTGTTAAGGGTGTTGTTCCTGAATTGGTTTGGAGAGGTACTGAAGAAACTATTAAAAGTTATTTAAAAGGTTTGTATATTACTGATGGGTGTGTTTATCAGAGTAAAAAACATCAATCTATAAAAATATCACAAAGTAATTATGATTTTATATGTGAAATACAATTATTATTACTTAATTTAGGTATTAAATCAACAGTTTATAAAAAAAATGGTTCTAAGCAATTAATGCCAGATGGTAAAGGTGGTTGTGATTTATATAATGTTAAAGATAACTACACAATTGAAGTAACACATTATGAATCAGTTAAGCTAATTAATGAATTTACAAACTTATTTGAATCAAGGGGTAAAGTGCATAGGGAAATCACAAATCCAAATAAATCTAATCCAATAATTGAAGCTAGATTTTTATCTTTAGAATATCTTTATGATGATTATGTTTATTGTGTTAGTGTGGATAATAAAGAATACCCTGCATGGGTGTGTAATGGATTTGTAACACATAATACTGAATTCAATTTCACAACTGATATTGATGATTATAGAACAAAGATATCAAATGAGGAAAGAGAGGTTATTAAAAGGACAATGTTGGCAATTGCACAAATTGAGGTGAATGTTAAAACATTCTGGGCTGATCTCTATAAAAGAATGCCAATAACTGAAATTGGTGATGTTGGTATGACCTTTGCAGAATGTCATGGTGAGGGTACTGAAATACTAACACCCAAAGGCTGGGTTAACTTTAAGGATATTGATATCAATACAGAAGTCATTCAGTATGATTTAGAAACAAATACAATGACATCTGTTTTACCAAGTAATGTTATCAATGAACCTTATAAGGGAAAAATGCACAGGATTGAGAACCAAACATACAATGCATTACTAACCCCCAACCATAATATCTACTACAAAACAAGGAGTGGTAATATTATAAAGAAGCCTATAAAAGATATTGCTAAATTTAGTAGTGATATGAAATTGCCTTTTTCTGGTAAATTTGTTAATGAGGGGGTTGATGAGTTGAGTTTAGAGGATAAACTTAATATTGAAAACTTTGATTGGGTTGACTTATCAAACAAATCTGAAAAATGGTGCAATTCCTTTATTGATGAATTAACAAAATTGGGGGTATTTAAACTTGATAGTGATAATCAAAATGGTGAATATGTTATTAAGTATCAAACTATTAGTAAATTATTTGCAGATAAGTTGCAAGTTATAGGT
>Ga0172367_10001345_pt1 | contig 35950 bp, 34 predicted proteins | sample Lak10m_FD_114542 | JGI IMG/M metagenome (GOLD analysis project Ga0172367, IMG submission 114542) | Freshwater microbial communities from Kabuno Bay, South-Kivu, Congo - kab_022012_10m | ecosystem: Environmental > Aquatic > Freshwater > Lake | place: Democratic Republic of the Congo: South-Kivu... | reverse complement strand
ATTCGGCCAAATTTCACTTTTATCTCCATAATTTCTATTCAAATAAGTTCCTGTAATTCCAGGGATCAATATCACAGGGTTGCGAACATTTTGGAGTGGGTCTGTTTTTAAAAATGGTGCAAATAAAATATTGTCTGAAATTATATCCCCAATACCATTTAGGTTTAGTGTATGAGTCGGGCCACTCTTATCGCCCCAATAATTATTTGTAAAATCAATATCTCTATATATCGTAGTGTCTGTATCTCTATCATATACGGGGAAAGTATTGGCTCCTTTTGTCATATTTCCATGTATACTATTTTGATTCACATAGATAGGAGAATTGAAAACAACAAAACCATAGTTATTTGCCATTATTTCACTTTTTGTAAACTTAATAATATCTGTATCTCTATTACCAAAAGCAATAATACCTTCATTTTCTGAATCTGAAATTTTTATACCAGTTATATCTGCATTTACTCTATTGAAAAGAGTTATCCCATTCTCAATACAAGATATCTCACCACCTACAATATTGAGTGAGGAATCATTGAAAACAGTTATTCCACTTTTATTACAATACAAAGATATATTTTTTATATTTAAATGAGAATTATTAAAGAGAGTGATACCATCATCAATATTTGAAAAATTACCATTTAAAATATTTGCATTACTATTCTCATATATCGTAATACCACTGGAGCTATCTTTTATATTTATATTTTCAAAATCAGCACCAGATGAATAAAGATTTACTGCACCGTCTGAATATTTTAAAAATACATTTTTAAAACTTGAACCAGTAGAATCACTGATATATATACCATCCCAGTCGTCTACACTGGGTTCAAAGTAGTCAAAATATTCACAAACTTCATCACCAATAGGGTTGCCTTCATCGTCGTAATCCACAAAATCACAATAATATTCATCATTATCTGTACTTCCTCCCACTGTATCATCATAATTTGAAGTAAAATATATTGGCTCATCCAAAGTTCCATCTGCGACTATCTTACCCATCGAATTGATACCCATATACCCGGGCTCTACTTTTACTATTACACCTTTATCTATCGTCAGAGTAATGTCTTTGTCTATAAAAATATTATTGTAGAGAATATATGGACTCCCTTCTACGCTCCACACTGTATCGGCCAAGATATCATCTGTCACAATAGTCTCTGCATATGCAGTAGAAATAAAAAAACCGTTAATAATAAATATTACGGCAAGAGACACAAATAAAAAATATTTTTTAGAAATAATTTGAGTAATAAAATAAAAAGAACAACTATTCCTTTTTTTCATAAAATGATTATAAAACAAGAAAAATTTTAAAGCAATAGGAAGAGAAAAAGTGGAAAATTTTGTTAAAAATTTTCCACTTTTAATTCTTTAATAGGAATCTGGATTTAGTCCAAATTGTTTTATCTATATTATTTAACTAAATAATTCTGAGTAGAAAATATATATTGCTCTATAAATATTTTTTTCATAGGGATTACTGAATTTTTCTCATAAAAAACCAAAATTGATTCTCTATAATTATTTTCATCAACACTACGATAAGATAACGGAGCACAACCAAAAGATAAGAGCATCGCATTACAAAGTAATCTGGATGTTCTCTTATTTCCATCCTCAAATGGCTGTATATAAGAAATACCAATAAGAGTGATCAGTGATTTATTGTATGGATCTTTTACTATATTAATTAAATTTAAAAGAGATAAAAGAGCTTCTTTGATTTGATATTTATTATCTAAAGGTTTATATTTGGTACCAATAATTCCTACTAAACCATTACGAATACCACGAGATACACCCAGATCTAATGTCAATAACTCATGGATTTTTTCTACAAAATTTAAAGTGATACCATTTTCTTTAATAATTTTTAAATTTTCTATAATAAAGTTAAAGGCTTTTTTATGATTTATTACCATAGCTGTCTCATTTGCTGTATGCCCTTCAGCGGGAATCCCTTCTCTGATAAGTCTTTCTGTATCCAATAAAGTATAGGTATTTCCTTCTATTTTTGAAGATTTCCAAGATAGTTCAATAATAAATCTTTCTAATTCTTTTGATTGAACAGATGGTGTAATTTTCTTAATTTTTTCCTTATAATTATCCGTTGCATTATCAAGTATGTCTTTTTCTTCTTTAAGAAAAATATTATTAGGAAATTCTTCAAATAAAGAAAAGTTAAATCCACTGTTACCATTTCTTAAATCTGGATCTACCTTATTATATAAAAACGCATCAACAGGAAAAAATAAAACACCTAAAATAGTTTTTTCATACACAGTAGCCCTACCCTTACCTTTTCTTTCTAAGTATTTTAATAAAACCAAACTATCCAAATCTCTTTTGATTGTTACTAAGGAAACCTTTTGATTTAAAATTTTAAAAATATCTGAAGAAGATACTCCTTCTTTTGTGGGAATTTTCTCTAAAATATCAATTTGTCTTTGATTTAATTGGTCCATATAATCGTATCATTTATACCTATTAATCGTATCATTTTGATACGATTAAATCAACTATTTGATACGATTATACTCATAATGTAACATAAATATAATAAGTATTCTTGTTAATATTTAAGGTTTAAGTGTACTATTTCATATATTGACTTTATATATATAATATGCTATAATTATATAAATATTAAAAATATGAGTAGCACACACAAGACAGGCGGTATCTCATTACTTAGCTTGTTTCGTTCAGGAATTAGATTCTTGGAACGACTTATGAAAAACTTTGTCATCCAGTTTAAATGGTGGATAAAAAGTTTGAATGATAGACACAGCTCTATACACAGATGGAGACTGTCTGGGCCATATCACCCAAACAATGAGTATGCAATAAATCTAATCATTACATTATTTTATGTTGTAATATTGGCTCCCCTATTGCTAATCTGGGTAATACTAAAATCTATATAGTGGAATGATTAAAATCATTCCACTATTTTTTGTAATATAAAAAGAAAAAAGTGGAAAATTTTGTTAAAAATTTTCCACTTTTAATTCTTTAATAGGAATCTGGATTTAGATTCAAACTCTCGATCTGATGAAAAAGGAATACTTCTCCATCTCCTTCTTTTGGGGTAGAAATTTTTCTTTCAAAAATAATTTCTTCCATAATATTATCATTGTACTGTGGTGAGATATGCTTCAGATTTTTGATTCTGACTATATCTCCCTGAAATAAATGATAATCTTTATAGCCGAGTTGTTCTCCATACTTTTCGAACAATTCGATAATTATCTCGTGAAAAATCTTTCCTCTAATCCACTTTTCTTCTCTTTTTAGATTACTGACTCTGTAGCTATAGATAAGCTTAAAATCAGTAACAATTTCACCCATTGTCTTCATAATTCAATTTTTAAAGTTTAAAAACCAATTTAAAAAACACTATGTCTTTGATATATATTATACATCATAAATTCCTATCTTGTCAAGATATTTATTTAAACAGTACCTCTCTTATTTATAAAAAAGTCTTTACCACTAGCAAGAACCGTTCTTGCTAATGGTTAGCGATGTAAAGATTATCAACAAATTCTTTAAAGGATTGCTCTGTTTGAAAATAATCTGGAAAGGAATTTCTATTCAAAATACTCTTTTCTACCCTATCAACTCCTATATAATCGTCGTAACTTGAATATCTATATGATTCAAGAAAATTTTTCATCTCTATTTCATTATATTTGTTTTTATCTTTATCCCAACCCGAGAATTCTATATCTAAAGAATTCAGATGAATATATGCAAAAATTTGTCGTATATAATTATCATCTGTTTTTATACACTTTGACTTAAATGGTCCACCAAAAAGAGATCCTTGTCTTTGATATTTAATATTAAAAAACATAGAATAACCAACTCCAAGTTTTCTCATAAACTTTGTAATTCCACCATCTACTTCTTGTCTAACTAAAATATGAAAATGATTTGTCATAAGACACCAAGCACCAATAGAAACTAGTGGTTCACCTTTATCTAAAACCATTATTTCTTTAAAACTTTTATGTAAATTGTTATTAAGATTATCTAATCTTAATTGATCTTTTGAATTCGCTATATATAACAACATCATAAAACGTTCATAATCATAACTTGATTTAAATATATCTCTTTTATCTATACCTCTATTATATAGATGATAGTATTCTCCTGTAATAAATGGATCTTGTCTGAGCATTATTTAATTATATCAACCAATTTCTCCATTAGCAAGAACTGTTCTTGCTAGTCAAGAACAGTTCTTGCTAGTCATATGTACCCCGCCCCACCTGTGACTATTATTTTTTTCATAGATTTAATTTTCAAAATTGATATTTGGCCAAGTTTTAGTCTTTTCTATATAATCAACGATTTTATTTATATTGTCTTTATCAGAATAATTATTTAGACTTAAACGATTTGCTACTTCTATAAAAGCTTCTTTGTTTTTCCCTGTATAAAAATATTTAAATAAATATACATATATTTTTTCATTTTCTTTTTGTTTGATTGAAAAATAATTTTTATTGAGATTAAAGGATTTTTCTAAATACAATAGAGCTTCTTCTGTTCTTTTTTGTAACAAAAGATTCAAACCAAAAGCATAATTATAATCTGATTTATTCGAAGAAAAATTTAATAACTCAACAAAATAAGGTTCTCCTCTTTTTAAGAATTCCATATTATTACCTGATAATTTTGCTATGTTTGTATAAGACACTGCAATAAAAATCTTATGATTTAAATCTAATGGAAATCTTTTAGCATAATCATCTTCTTTATCAAACAAAATTCCTGCTAATTTATCCATATTTAAAGTATCTTTTTTATAATTATCTTGAATATAAGTAACAAGATTCTTTAATATATCTGGTTCAGATAATGTAGAAACAGCAAATACCCTATCTATATTATTAACCATATAAGTAGTATCACCTTTCTTTAATAAATTATCTAATTCATACATTTGCATATAACCAGGTAGTGTATTTGTCCAAAAAACATAATTAAAAAATAAACTTATTATTAAGAAAAAAGTACCTATGATATAAGAACTCGATACTTTTAATACTGAAACAATATCTTGTTTATTTAAATAAACAAAATAAGATAATATTATAAATAATGGAATATATGTCGTTATCTGATCAAAAACAAATAAAAGATGGACTAAATATGATATACTCCAAAACAATAAACCAACATTAACCCATGAAAAATCTTTCTTTTTGAATAAATAAAAGAAAAATAAAAAGAAAATAGAAAGATAAGCTAGTAAACCAAAGACTCCATTCATTACTAAAATATCCAAGAATTTATTGTGTGCCCGGTCAAAATAACTATTCTCGTAATCAAATTGTATAGGATTAAAATATTTCAAATAAGCTAGACCAAAATTGTCTTGACCCCAACCTATTAAAAATTTATGCCATCCATTTTGAGTAGGATTTATAGCATTTAGACCAAGATTCACCATTAGAAGTCTTGTCTGAGTAGTAGAATCGGTACTACTTATCTGTGCTACCCTACCAAGACCTGGAACCTTTTGCCAAAACTCACTTTTCCTTGTACTCACAAATAAAGCTAAAAAAATAAAAATACTAATAAGAAAAATAGCAGAAACCTTTCTTATATTTATTTTTCTAAAATAAATATTTTTACCCTTTAATACTCCATAGATCAAAATTAAAATAAAACCAAGTATGATACCTAATATGGTCCCCCTTGTCTGTGTGATAAATACACCCATCACAGAAAGAATCATTATAATAATTGAAAAATATTTCCAGAAATTATTTTTTACTTCACTCAAAACAATAATAGAGGAAAATATTGAAAATAATAAATACCCAGACAAAAAAGCTGGGTTACCTAAAAAAGAATTTGGTCTACCTATACCAGTAAATAAAAATTCATAAAACTCTTTAAATAAAACTATACTTGTTACAAAAATACTTAACTTTAAAAAATTAATATAATCTTTTTTTTCAAAAACCAATGATGTAAATATAAAAATAGAAAAGAAACACAATACCCCCACCAAACCTTCTCCCCTATCTAGATCACCCCAAAATGCACGATATTTATCTACTGCAAAAATAGTACTAATAATAACTGTTGAAATAAAAACAAAAATAGATATAAATATAGGATTTTTCAAATAAGAAATAATTCTATTTAAAACTTGTTCTTTAAATTTCTTATTATTAAAAAAGTTTATTGTAAATAATATAGCAATGATAGAAATTAAACCATATACAAAAAAACTCTTCCCTGCTATAAAAGGAGAAAGAACTGAAACATCTACAATAATAGGAGTAAGTGCCAATAAAGATAAAAGTATTTTTAGAGTTTTATTCATAGATATATAATAACAAAACAAACAACAAAAAACCACACATTTCTGTGTGGTTTTTTGAATACTTTATAGATGTATTAATCTTGTAACATCAATTTAATTTAAAATTAAAGAGTTGTTATTGTCTCAGGACCAGCTGTTTTATCAACTGAAACTCCTGCGATAGTATCAATAGTTACATAGTATACACCTGTTGTTTTTGGAGCAACTGGATCAACTGTATAAGTAACTGTGAATGATGCTGTATCACCATCAGCTACTACATATTCTGTTCCAAGTGTACCCTCAGCTGTACCACTATCCTTCTTTATACTAAATGAATGAGTTGCAGTTTGAGAAACAGTTTCTACGATTGTAGAATCTGAAAGAGTTACATCAGAACCATCAGCTTCAACTGTGAATTTGAATGTGTATGTTGCAACTTTTCCATCAATATCAACTGTACTATCTGTAGTTACACTAGAGATAATTGTTGATGCTGTACTCAAAGTCATGTTGTTTCCTGATCTGTTTGTTATAGTTGAAGAAGATACTGAATCACCGTCAACATTTTCAACATCAACTTGTGATCCAACTAATGAGAATTTTACAACCTCACCTGAATCATATGTTGAAACTAGTCCTTCTTTATTGAATGTAGCATAAACCTTAACTTCAGCTGTTGAACCAGCATCAATTGTTAGATCTCCTGCATCAATTGTGAATTCATAAACATCTCCTGTTACTAGTGAGTAGTTGTCATAAACTTTACTACCAACCTTTAGGTAAATGTCACTGATAACATTATCAGCACCTGAAGTTGTAGTTGCTGTAATAGGAATCATAAGAACATTTAAATCTGAAGAATCAACATCTGCTTTCAATTTAAATGAGAAAGCCATGTATTCATCAGAAGTACCAGTATCACTAACCTTCAATGTTGTTGCATCTGGGTTACTTGATGCTGTTAAAGATGTCATTTTGTCATTAACTGTTGAACCTTCAAAACCAAATGGAACTGTATCAACATCTGACAAAGGTCCTGTTGAAACTACACCCATAGCATCTGTGTAACGAGCACTTACAGCTGTTAAATTCCATGTATTGTTTAAATTCTCTGAATCAATAGATGATTTAGCATTTACAACAACATAGAATTTAGCATATTCTCCTGCTTTTATAACAGCATTTGAAACTGAAACTGATTTTGTGTAAGTTGAAGTTCCTGATTTTGTAAAATCAGAAACATCTGCTGAGCCAACTTTTGTTGTACCCATGTATACTTCTACTCCATCAATGTATCTTTCTAAGCGTGTTGATTCACCTGCTCCAACTGTTGGATTGTCGATTTGAACCTTAATTGTATTTATAGCAAGATCTGAACCACCATCTGCTGTAATTTTCATTCCAAGAACTTTCTCGTCTTTTCCTTCACCGAGAGTTGTTTCTGTTCCTGAAGTTGAATTAATTGCACCAGAAATTGTACCCTCTGCTCCTTCAAGTTTTGTTGAAGGTGTTGAAGGTGTACTTGGTGTACTTGGTGTTGTGCCATTTGCTTTAGCCATTGACATCTTTCCAAACAAACCATCAGCTACTAAGTCGTTAGCTGCTTGCCACTTCATAACAGCTGCTTTTGTAATAGGACCAAATGATCCATCTGCTGTTACTCCTACTAAAGCTTGAAGAGCTTCAACAGCTTCTCCTTTACTTCCTACTTTTAATGTAACGGAACCGTAATCAGCAGCAAGAGCAACTGATGCTGAAAGCATAGCGCCTACTACCAATGTTCCGACTAAATATTTTTTTAACATATTTTTTATAATTTTATACACGTTTAGATTAGTTTCGACTTATCTATAGGTATGACTAATAAAATAATAATTACCTAAAGAAAAAAACTAATGTGTGTGTATTTTTTTAATTACTAATTATTACTAACTAATAATTTTTACTGAACTTTTAAATCTTGATGATAAATCTATAACTTCTCTCTATCAAAAAAGTTGTGATAGAAATAAAAACAAAATTTAAAATCGTAAACGAAACCAAAAACCATGAATCTGCTTGTTTCATTTTTAAAATATTTTTTAAATAAAATAAAAATATAGACAAGCATATCTGCCTTGTCGACAGGGCCGATACAACATCTTGAATTTTGAGAAAATAATCTTCAACTTTTTTGCTCCTCCTCCTTCTCTATCACCTTCCTCCGCTTCTCTATCAAAGCTACGGCGAGGTACAAAAGAAAAAAGTAAGACAAATATCTATGCTCTTTTCCATCTCTATCAAAGAAAAAATGAGCAAAGAAAACCGAAAGAAAACTCTAACTAAAAAACAAAACGGATCAAACCAAAGAAAACGAAACGGCTACCAACTTCTTGGTATTAGAAACTAGTAGTATTTAATTTTCAATGATCATCTCTCTCCTTTATTTGCCTATAAATAGGCCACTAAAGGATACCTATATACTACCATATCTAGTAAAAAAATACCAGCAAGTAATATACCTATATATTATATACCCCCCTATTTTAATATGCAATAGATATAAGGGTATCTGGGGTGTGGATAAGTGGGGGGGTGAAGATCGCTTCTAACCGGCTCCTCTCTTCGATTTTCTACCTCTTATTTGAATAGCTCTCCTCGAAACACACGCATAAAATTCTGCTGAGATTTATGCGTGCCCCTTTTAGGAAGCTACCTAGAGATACGCTTTAATGGAGCAGGATTGTTAAAATTTTCGTCCGTGTAGGCCCCAGTACTCTGGGTAAAGCGGCGAAAATTTTAACAATCCTGCGGAACGAAAATTACCCAGAGAGTAGCCGATTCAATGGAAGAAGAAATAATACTAAATAGTTGCATAGCGGGACCAGCGTTTGGAACCAGTCTTCTTTATTTGTCCCTTAGAGACGAGAGTGTTTAATTCGCGTTGGATTGTCTTTTCTGAGCAGTCTGTAAAAGCAAGAGATATGTCTTTAATGGACACTTCTTTCTTGTCTTTTATAAGGGACAAAATCTTTACTGTTCGGTCTTGTCTATCAGCCAATAATGTCAAAGGAGAAGTAGCTTTTTTAGGCTCAATATTTTGTAAAGGACTCTTGGTATTTATAAAGGACATACCCCCTATTTGAGTCTTTGGAGCATCTTCAACCTCAAACATTTTTTCGTCTAATTTGAAAGTGAAATGTTTATCTTTTGCGAGGTTGGCTTTTAGATCAGAGACAAGTCCTACAAATTCTTTTTTCAAAATACTTGTGTTCATTTCGGAGATGAAACCAATAGTATAAGCTATTTGTATAAAGGATAAGAGTTCATAAATACGAGCCAGTGAGATAGAAATATAGCTATGCTTCTCTACTGGAGAGAGACTGTGAAGTCTGTATATATCGGACAAGAGTTCTACCCCCAAAAGACGGATTTTACCCTTCAAGGCATCGTCTGTATCCATACAATCAGAAACCAAATACAAAGCAGTAACCAACTTCTCTGTCTTTTTGGAAGCAAACTCATAGACACTTAAATCTAAAGGACTTTCTGTATTTATACCAGTGATAGAACTACCTAAAGGACGAGTACTTATTTGGTTGTCTTTTTGATTATTCATAGTGTCTTTTTCTTGCCGAGGCAAGATATTTATGTCTTTAATGCGTCCATTATATACTGAAAAATTTTTGATGCAAGGGGTAGAATTATTGGCTCCTCTTTACATAGCTCTTCCAAAAGGGTACTCAAATTTTTTACTAAAAATTTGCTCAATCCTCGCTCCGTCGAGTGTCAGAAGCCCCTTTTGAAAGACTATGTAAAGATACGCCTAATTAACTCCGAAATTGAAATAGTCTTTGAGAAAAAACTTGCGCAGGACGACGGCCTGAGCAGAGCAAAATCTCAGCAGAGATTTATGTCGTGTTTTTCGAGGAGAGCTATTTCAGTGGAGGAGTACTGTATAAAATTTCAACATTTTTGTTTAAGATTTTAAAAAAAATTTATGATATAATAGATGCAATTATGGCAAAAAAAGATATAGAAAAAGAGAATGATGAATTAGAAAATTATTCTAAACAAAAAAGCAAATCCGCCTCTGCTAAAGCTAAGGCGAGACAAAGAAAAGTAAAATTAAAAGAAGAGACAAGATACAGTATCTGGGGTATTATTTTTATCGTTTTGGGTATCCTTATTACACTCTCAATGTTTGATATGGCGGGACCTGTAGGGAATTTTATTTACTCAAAACTTAGTGCATTTTTTGGTTTCGGATATTACATAATACCGATACTACTCCTAGTACTTGGTAATTCTTTTTTGAAAAAAGAAAGACCTCAGATAGCTCGCACACACTCTATCTTTGGAATCACAACTCTACTCTCCACTCTCGGTATTATGGATCTCGCAAGTAATGGAAATGGAGAATCTATCAACATTACTTTTGGTGGAATTCTAGGTAGTATGGTCGCTTGGCCACTTCTAAAACTCTTTGGTGTTTATGCTGGAATAATACTCCTCGGAGCACTCCTTATAACTTCCCTCATCATCCTCTGCGACGAGAGACCAAACCTAGTAGAACTCTTCCAAAAAATTTGGAATTTCTTGAAGATTGATTTGAGTCTTCCTCGATTTAAAAAAGAAAAAAATCTAGATGAAGAACAAATAGAAAATCCTACACCTGTAGTAGAAAAAGCTGAAACAAAAATAGAAGAGCATATGGAGTTTGATGAAGAACCAATAGAAGAGTTAGTTATGGAAAAAGAAATGAGAGTAAAGAAATTCCATACTGACTATGTCGCTCCCCCACTATCTCTCCTTGAAAAAGATAAAGGTAAACCAAACACAGGAGATATAAAAGGTAATTCAAATATAATACAAAGAACTCTCCTTACTTTTGGTGTATCCGTAGAAATGGATGAAGTCACTATCGGACCCACTGTCACTCGCTATGCACTAAAACCTGCACAAGGAGTAAAGCTCTCTCGTATAGTAGGACTCCAAAATGAACTAGCTCTCGCGCTTTCCGCAAGAACTATCCGTATAGAAGCACCTATCCCAGGTAAATCACTAGTAGGAATAGAAATACCAAATAAAGTAAAATCCACTGTCGGACTAGGTACTCTACTCGCTGATCCACAATTCCAGAATTCTCCAAAACCACTCACAGTAGCACTAGGTAAAGGACTCTCTGGTAAAATAATATTCAGTAATCTAGCAAAAATGCCACACCTACTCGTAGCTGGAACTACTGGATCTGGTAAATCTGTGACTATACACTCTATTATCACTTCCCTTCTATATAGAAATGGACCAGAAGATATGAAAATGATACTAGTAGACCCAAAAAGAGTTGAGCTTACTCTTTATAACAAAATCCCCCATTTACTAACTCCTGTCATAACAGACCCAAAGAAAACAATCCTCGCTCTCAAATGGGCAGGAAAGGAAATGTATAGACGCTATAATATTTTTGAATCAGAAGCCTGCCGAGATATTGAGTCATATAATACAAAATTAAAAGATAAAACCTTAAAACCAAAAAAAGATGGTGAATCTCATGAAAAATTACCTTATATAGTAATAGTTATAGATGAACTTGCAGATATTATGCAGACATACCCAAGAGAGCTCGAAAGTGCTATCGTATCACTCGCCCAGATGTCTCGTGCTGTAGGAATACACCTTATCCTCTCAACACAGAGACCATCGGTAAATGTTATTACTGGTCTTATCAAAGCCAATATCCCTACTCGTATTGCTCTACAAGTATCTTCACAGATAGACTCCCGAACAATCCTTGACCAAGGTGGAGCTGAGAAACTCCTAGGTGCTGGAGATATGCTCCACTCTTCTGCTGAAACACCTAACCCAGAGAGATTGCAGAGTGCATTTATATCTGAAGAAGAAGTTAAAAAAGTAGTAGAATACCTAAGAAAAGCATATATAGATGAGATACCAAGCACGATAGAACTTACAGGAAATATAGAAAAAGGAGCTAGCCTATTCAGTGATAGTATTGATGAAGGAAATAATAGTGGAGACGATGACCTATATGAAGATGCAAGAATGACAGTGATAGAAGCTGGGAAAGCATCTACTTCATACCTACAGAGGAAGCTTGGTGTCGGGTACGCTCGTGCAGCCAAACTTATGGATATGCTAGAAGAAAGGCATGTGATAGGGGCTGGAAATGGAGCAAAACCAAGAGAAGTACTGGAAAAAGCCGAAAATAATACTGATGATATAGTTGTGGGGAATTAGAATAATTAAGAATTAGAGATTGTGCTATTTAAAATAAAATAAATTTCAACAAATAGCTCTTAAAAAATGGGCTTCACAAGATTATTCAAATTTTCGCCGCTTTACCCAGATTACTGGGGCCTACACGGACAAAAATTTTAACAATCTTGTTTCGCCAATAACAAGACTATTTGTTTACATTTATTTTAATAATTATGGTAATATAGAGTTATAAAAATATGTCTGAAATTAAGAATAAAAACATAAAATGGTGGATCGGAATAATGTCTTGTGTTCTACTATTTTCTGTTATTATGATTTTCAGTTATGAAAAAATGTGTTTTGTCTGGCGTGGAGTAGAGATAGAAGCTACACTAGAACAAAAAGATAATTCATCTATCGCTACTATATCTGGAACAGCATACAAGGCTACCCTACTCACACTAAATGGAAGAGAAATATTTATAGATAAGAGTGGAAACTTTTCTGAATCTGTCGCTATGCTTCCAGGGTTCTCAGTGATCACACTTAGTGCAAAAGATAAATTTGGAAATGGAGCAAAAAAGAAATTTGAAATCGTAAGAAAAGAAAATGCGCCGGCGATCGCATTTAAGAGTGATGAAATTATTAATAGTAGATAGATACAAGTTTTTCTTCGGATAACTCTCCCAAAAGGGTACGCAAATTTTTTGGTAAAAATTTGCTCAATCCTCGCTCCGCCCCGTCTCAGAAGCCCCTTTTGATAGACTATCCAAAGAAAAACTTTTAATTATTATGCAAAAGAAAGCAAAAAAGGCTCCAAAAGAAAATGGTGGAGATATAGAAGATACAATCCGTTCGATACAGACAAAGTTCGGTGAGGGGGCGATAATGAAGCTAGGAGATGCTCCTAAGGTAGATATAGATGTGATCCCTACTGGGTCTATAGGGCTTGATATGGCCCTTGGCGTAGGTGGAGTACCTCGTGGCCGTATGATAGAGATCTATGGACCAGAGTCCTCTGGAAAGACTACCCTAGCGCTGCACATAGTAGCTGAGGCTCAGAAAAAGGGTGGAGTCTGTGCTTATATAGATGCAGAGCACGCAATGGATCCAGACTATGCAGGTAAACTCGGAGTAAACATAAAAGACTTACTTATCTCTCAACCAGATAACGGTGAACAAGGACTTGAGATAACAGAAAGTCTAATCCGCTCTGGAAAGATAGATGTAGTGGTTGTAGACTCAGTCGCTGCTCTTACCCCAAAAGATGAAATAGAGGGAGATATGGGTCAGTCACATGTAGGTAAACAAGCTAGACTTATGTCTCAAGCTCTCCGTAAACTTACAGCTATAGTCGCTCATTCTAAAACAGTAGTTATATTTATAAATCAGATCCGTATGCAGATCGGTGTAATGTTCGGCAATCCTGAAACTACACCAGGAGGAAAGGCTTTGAAATTCTATACTACAATCCGTCTAGATATCCGAAGAATTGCACAAATTAAAAAAGGAGAAGAAGTTGTCGGATCTCGCACTCGCGTAAAAGTAGTGAAGAACAAAGTCGCTGCTCCTTTCAAACAAACAGAATTTGATATACTCTACGGTGAAGGAATTTCTCGTGAAGGAGAAATAATGGCACTCGGAGAAAAACTTGGAATAATAAGTAAGACAAGTGGTGCTATCTACTCATACGGCGGAACTGCTAAAGCAAAAGAAAAGGGACCAGTGGAAGAAATAAAGCTTGGTCGCGGATATGATGCTGCTCGCACTTTCTTACGTGACAATAAAAAACTATCTGAAGAAATACTAAAAGAGGTTCGTAGTCGTTTTGGAGAAATACAAATCTCAAGTGCGGGGGAATAAATTCAACTCCACAAAATTATTTAAATTTTCGCCGCTTTACCCGGATTACCGGGGCCTACACGGACAAAAATTTTAACAATTTTGTTTCGTTAATTAAAAAATTAGAATTTAAAATGGTTTTGGAATAGTTCTTGAAGAAGAACTTGCGAGGCTCGACGGAGGGAGCACGAGGAATTTTTCACCAGAAAAATATCCGTGTCCTCTGAAAGAAGCTATTCCAAAACCATTTTTTATATTAAAGACTTGAGAATAATAGATAATTCTGATATACTCATCTTGTTATTAACTAAACTATAAAAATATTTATGCTTGAATATAGTGAAATAAGACCAGGAAAAATAATTATTTACGAGGGTGAACCATGTGATGTTCTAGACAACCATGTCGCAAGAACACAAATGAGAAAACCTCAAAATCAGACTAAACTCAAAAGTTTAGTATCTGGACGTACTTGGAATGCTACATTCCACGCAGCTGATAAAGCAGAAGAAGCTGATATTATTAAAAAAGGTGTTAAATTCTTATACACCAACAAAGGTGAATACTGGTTCTCAAGTGTAGATGATGCATCTGACAGATTCCAGATACCAGACAAGATAATCGGTGACTCTGGTAAATTCTTGAAAGCAAATGAAATAGTAGAAGCTCTAGTCTGGGATGATGATGGAGATGAGAAAATAATAAAGATTAAACTACCAGTCAAAATGGAATTTACAGTCAAAGATGCTCCCCCATCTATAAGAGGCAATACAGCCAACGGAGGAGGAAAGGTGGCAATACTTGAAAACGGAGTAAAGGTACAAGTTCCATTTTTTATAGAAGTTGGAGACAAAGTAATAGTAAATACTGAAACTGGTGAATATGTAGAAAGGGTTCAAAAATAAAGATGATAAATGCCCCGCAGGCTTCGCCTGCGGGGCATTTGCTTTGTATCCCCTATTGTGCTATTTTTAGTTTAAAATCATTTAATCTTATACATTATGATACCAAGAAAAAATGTGGCTGTAGTTGGCCATACTTACTCTCAAGCCATGGATCTTTTAAGAATGATCGAGAAGGAGAAAGATTCACTAAATCTTATTCCCGAAACTATTGGGAACACCGACCACCTCCCTTTTATCACATCACAAGTGGGAATAGATGGAAAGGTAATAAAAGTTTTCCCTTTAGAACAGATTGATATTTTCTTGAAATATCCAAATTTAACTGTTGTTGATTTTACAGAAGAACAACAAAATTTGAATTTCTATAAAGAAAATAATATCAAAACAATAAGGCCTCGTGATGAGGCAAATGCTAAAGATATTTTAGATTTAATTATTCTAAAATAAAATATAAAAAATCTCGCATGAACTTGATTCATACGAGATTTTTATTTTATATAAAATTATTCTACTACTGTAATACCTGCTGAACGAGCACTACCTTCTATGATCTTCATTGCTCCTTCTATGTTTTTAGCATTCAAGTCTGGCATCTTCCTCTCGGCAATAGCACGAATCTGTGCTTTTGTGATCTTGCCTACTTTGGAAGTATTTGGCTTTCCTGAACCTCCTTCTACTCCTGCTGCTTTAAAGATAAGGCCTGATACTGGTGGAGTTTTGATCTTTAAATCATAAGTTCTATCTTCATAAACTGTGATAGATACTCCTACTATATCTCCTGCATCCTTTTGGGTCATAGCATTGAACTTCTGACAGAATTCAGCGATGTTTACTCCTGCCTGACCGAGAGCGGGTCCTAGTGGTGGAGCTGGGGTTGCCTTTGCGGCTGGTATTTGTAATTTTACGTTTTTTATAATTTTCTTTGCCATATATTTTCTTTGGTTCGCCAAAACTTTATGTACAGGCGATTTATTAAACTAATATTGAAGCTTTAGCGTAACAGACTTAATATACCATATATACCTTTATTAATCAATAAAATTAGAAAAAGGCACTAGATGCGAGGCATAGGTGAGGATTGCGACCAAGATGTATAGATATACATTGCGGAAGCAAATAGTGCCTTTTTGTAGTTTTATTTTATATTTTCTTGATTTGCAAGAAGTCTAGCTCGACTGGTGTCTCACGACCAAACATTGAAACCAAGATCTTTACTTTACCTCTTTCCATATCTACTTCGTTTACCTTACCTTCAAGGTCTTTAAATGGACCATCTGCGATACGGATCATCTCCCCTACCTCTAGATCTATCTGGTGTTTGTTCTTTGAATCAATCTTTTCCATTCTACCAAATAGTTCATCTACTTCATTTTGCGCAAGTGGGACAGGATTTACTCCTGCTCCGACAAATCCTGTAACACGAGGAGTGTTACGAACTACATACCAAGAATTGTCATCTACGATCATATCTACAAGTACATAACCAGGGTAAACTTTTTCTTCAACTTCAACTCTTTTACCAGCTTTTATCTTTATCTTTTTTTCTGTTGGAACGATAACACTAAATATCTTGTCATTTACTCCAAGACTATCTATACGCTGTTTTAGATTACGCATAACTGCATTCTCGTATCCTGCGTATGTGTGTATTGCGTACCAATTCCTCTCTCCTCTTAATTCTTGTTTTGCCATAAAATTTTATATAAAACCTGCATACGCAGGTATGTTATCTGTTAAGTAAAATACCAAGACCTTGAGCAAATAAATAATCTAGTAATCCTAGATAATAAGCCACAAAAACTGAAATTGCGAGAACTGCAAGTGTAAAAAATATTGTCTGTTTACGAGTTGGCCAAGTGATATGATGAGCTTCTGCTATTACTTCCTTTATATATTCGATAGTTTTTTTCATAATATTTATTGTTATTTCTCCCCTATTAAAAAAACCCCGCAGGGCTTATATATACAATAATACATCTTCTAAACTGTAAAGTCAATATACTTAAAAACCCCATTGTTTAATGGGGTTTTTAGCTTTAATTTATCTTATTTCGTAACTTATTGTTACATTTGAGATGATCTTGTTCTCTCCCTTTGGAAGCTCTGGAACTGGGGCAGATGATACACTTTCTCTCATCATCATATCAGCTTTAGCATACATAGGATAACCTCCGCCATTATTTTCTCCAAAATTTACAACCTTACCAAGAGTAACACCTAGATCTTTTGCTAAGACTTCTGCTTTTGCTCTAGCGGCAGCTATAGCAATAGAACGAGCTTGGTCTTTGAAACTATCTTCGTTGTCTATAGAGAATGTAGGACCACTAATATCTGTGATACCAATACCAGATAATCCTGTACGAATATCATTTGCAGAATCAACTTCACGGATTTTAACTGTGATTGATTGTGTTGCTGTATAACCTACTATCTTTGGGTCTTTTGTTGGGCAAGAATAACCATAACAAACTGGTTGTTCATATGAATATTTTGGATTCAAACCTCCGTATTCTGATTTTATATCTTTGTCTTCAATCTTTTGCTCTTTTAAATATGACAATGTCTTTGTGATTGATTCATTGAGCAAGTCTTGTGCTTCTTTTGCAGTCTTGCCTTCTTTGTTTAGATTTACATATAAAGATGCGATATCTGAAACTGCGACAACTTCACCCTTCCCTTCGACAGAAATAACATTGGCTGGTTGATTACCACGACCAACATAACTACTTCCCTTCACTTCATTTACAAATTTTACTAACACAAACAAACTAACAATTATTATTAATATAAAAACTGAGATACTTAACTTTTTATCTTTTAAAAATGTTTCCATTTATCTATTATATCATATTTTACTCTCTATTTAAAGCTACTATTGGGTCTAGGCGGGCGGCGTTACGAGCTGGGAATACACCAAAGACAATACCTATGACCGCTGAGACAGATACAGAGAGTATAACCCCCCAAATAGGCACTATAAAGGCCCAATCCAGCCCCATGCTTTCGGCTATTTTTGAAACAATAAAAGCAAAGAATGCCCCACCCAAAATACCTATCACACCCCCTATGACCGTCAAGAGAATAGCTTCATAAAGAAATTCGTAAAGAATATCTTTATTGCGAGCACCGAGAGCTTTCTTTAGACCTATCTCCCCTATACGCTCTGTAACTATCACATACATAATATTCATAACACCAACACCACCGACAATAAGAGAAATGGATGCAATAGCAATAAGTAAAAATGTAACCGCACTTAGTATGGTCTCAAAAGTTCCTAGACTTTCTTCTTGGGTTTGAACTTTAAAATCATCACGAATAGGATCTGTAATGTAATGATTCCTACGCAATACATCTGCGATGTCGAGAGAGGTAGCCTCGGCTTTTTTATTGTCTTCTAGTTGAACTACAGAATAAATAAGATAATCTAATCCTTGAATCTTCTTCTGCAATGTAGTAACTGGAATAAAAACTTGATCATCTTCATTCATAGGACCTAGACTTCCCTTCTTTTCATAAACACCAATAACTTCAAAATTATAATTTCCAACTCTTATAAGCTTCCCGATCGGATCTATCTCTCCAAAGAGATCATCCGCTAAAGTGTTTCCGAGGACTGCTACTTGTGCGAGAGCTTTGTCCTCTTGCTCAGAATATCCTCTACCTAAAGACATAACACTTTTGTCTATATCAAAACGAGCAGCAGAAGCACCAAAAATCAAAACATTTTTGGATACATTTTTATAAGTAATAACTTGCTGACCGATAGATGCACCGTATGCATTTTTTACATTTGGAATACTTTTAATATCTATCACATCACGAATCTTTAATGTCGTAATAGGAACTGCATTTGAAGCAGAATTATTTGGTTCACTAGATGAACCACTGCTTGAACGATCCTTTGTAGAAGATGGGACAGAAGTTTGTATTATCACAGTATTTGAACCAAAAGCATCTACTTGAGCATTTATATAACTCTTAAAACCCTCTCCAGCAGAAAGGACCAAGATGACAGTACCTATACCTATCATAATACCTAGTGTTGTCAAAAATGTCCTTGATGGATTGGATTTAACACCTCTTATAGCTTGTTTTATATATAAATTATTCATAACGAAGTGCATCTATAGGGTCTAATTTGGCTGCTTTCATAGCTGGATAAATTCCAAAAATCATTCCGGTAATAACAGATACAAGTATAGCAAGTATTATAGCAACAGGTGAAATAACAAAAGCCCAATCATACCCTGCAAAACGAGCGCCGAGAGCAATAATATAAGAGATAAATACACCTAAGACAATTCCAAGCAAACCACCAGAAAGAGTGAGTATTATGGATTCAAAAAGAAATTGGTTTCTTATCTTTCTCTCTGTAGCACCTATCGCCTTACGAAGACCTATCTCACGAGTACGTTCAGATACTGTGACTAACATTATATTCATAATACCTATACCCCCTACAACTAGAGATATACCCGCCATTAAAATCAAAAATATACTAAGTGTGTCTGTAATATTTGTAAGAAGTTTTATCACATCTGCTAAATCTCTAACTGAAAAGTCATCATCACTTGCATTTTTAATATTGTGACTATCACGAAGGACACGAGTTATATCTTCTATGGTTGTTTTTACGTTTATAGAATCATCTACTTTTATTCTCATGGATTGAATATAGTCTATACCTAGAAGTTGCCTCTGCCCAATCAAAAAAGGTATGAAGACTTGATCATCTTGATTCTGAAAAGCTGCTGTACCCATCTTTTTCTGAACACCGATAACCCTAAAAGGAATACTTCCAGAATCACGAACAACAGAAGGATTGTTATTTGATATTTTTATTTTTACTATTTTACCGAGATCATCACCATCTGGAAATAAATGAGTGGCAACATCATAACCTAGTACTATCACATTGTTACTAGCATTACCCTCTTCTTCTGTAAAAAAAGAACCTCTTTCCATCTCCATATTTTGAACTTTTGGATAAGAACCATCTGTAGCTACGAATTTTGTATCTATACTTTCATTATCAGAAATAACAGTTGCATTACTATTTACAAAAGAAGCCACAGCTTGCGCATGTGGAACATTTGCTTTATCTTTTATCATTTGAGCATCTCTTCCAGATAAAGTCTTTACTTGAATACCAAAAACTGCAGCAGGAGGGCCGTTCTCATTGCTTTTACCTGGTAGAACACCTACTAGATTTGTACCTAGCTTGGTGACCTGCCCTACTACTAGAGACTGTGCTCCATCCCCGAGAGAAATGATGATAATAACACCTGCAACACCTATGACGATACCTAAAATTGTCAAAAAAGATCTTCCTTTTCTTAAGAGAAGATTTTTTATTGTTGTCCTAATTTCAGATAAAAAATTATTCATAAATTAATCTTCGTTTCTTTTTGAGTGTATTCTTTCTTCTTCTTTTACTTTCTTGTCAGAAACTATCTCTCCATCACGAATAGTCACAACCCTTTTTGCGTGAAGTGCTACATTCATATCGTGAGTAACTAGTATGATGGTTTTACCTTCTTTATTTAATTTCTCAAGTATATGCATCACAGTGGCTCCACTTTTTGAATCAAGGTTACCTGTCGGCTCATCAGCAAAAATAACTTTTGGATCACATACAAGAGCACGAGCTATCGCTACTCTTTGCTTCTGACCTCCTGAGATCTGATTACTCATAAAGTGTAATCTCTCTCCTAAATCAACTGACTTTAATGCTGCTATGGCTCTATGCTCGCGACCCTTCATAGAAGCATTGTAAGATAAAGGTAGCATTACATTGTCGAGGACTGTCGTACGAGGAAGTAGATTGAAAGATTGAAATACGAAACCAATACGCTCGTTGCGAATGCGAGCAAGCTCATCGTCTGTAAAATCTTTTGTGTTTTCACCATCAAAAATATAATCACCAGAAGTAGGACGATCAAGAAAACCGATGGTATGCATCAGGGTTGACTTACCAGATCCAGATGGACCCATAATAGCAATAAACTCCCCTTCTTCTACATTTAGATTTATATCTTTTAATACACGAGTTATAACTCCACCGTTGTCGTAATTTTTTATTATATTTTTAAGTTCAATTAACATTATTTAGATTTTATTAGTACTACAAATTCTTCACCCTCCAAAAGACCACTTGTGATCTCTATAATACTTCCATCACCATCAAGACCCGTAGTTACTGCCACTTCTTTAAACTTTTTAGTTCTTGTATTTGTTACCACTCTTATCTTTCTATTACCATCTACATCTGTCAAAAGTGCTCTAGATGGTACAGAAATAACATGATCCTTTTCATTAACTTTTATAGTCATATTTGCAGTCATCCCTGGGCGTAAATTCTCGGATTGCTCTACACTAACCTGAACTTTATAATTCACAACACCTGAGATAAGAGTTGATGATGGATATATCTTTGAAATATTACCTTTATACATAGCATCGCTACCAAAAGCATCGTAAGAAATATCTACTGGCATACCAACTTTCAAACTTGCGATATTTGCTTCATTTATATTTGCTTCGAGATAAATATTTGAGACATCTTGAAGTATTATAACTTGCTTCAATGCGGAAGCTAACTCTCCTTGCTTTATATCTATACTTGTAATTGTTCCATCTACTGGAGCTGTGATAATAGTGTCATTGTATCTTGATTGTGCTTGTTCTACTTGGCCTTGAGCTGATATGATATCAGCTTTTGCTAAATCTATGTCTGACTGACGAGCAGAAGACTTTTTTATTGCAAGTTCAGCTTCTCTTTGGTCCACAGCAGCCTTCCCTTGGGCTAATGTCGCTTGGTAATTATTGTAATTTGTAAGATAATTTACTGCTTTTTTATTTGGAATCTCTATAACCCAATTAGATATTCCATCTGTGGATACAGGGAATTTAATAAATAAACCAGAATTACCAATAGCTTGAGGTGTTATAGTATCTACAGATCCTGTACCCTCGGTTAATCCTGTTGCAGTAAAACTAGTTCCTCCTGAACTATAATAAGTTTTGATATATATTTTTCCTTCTTTTCCAAGATTGTAAGTACCACTAACAGTAGGTGCGGTATAGTCACTTGATCCATCTTCTGGTACGGCCTCTAGTGTAGAATTCAAAAGACTCTGATAGGCATTTTTGATAAGTGTATCTTGAGTGATCTTTGTCTGATCAAGAATAATTTGAGAGAGAGCTACTTCTTCGTTTGTAGCACCTTCTAGTATCCTTTTATATCTAGCATTTGCAGCAGCAAGAGCACCACGAGCTGAAGTAAGAGAAGCAGAAGTAGATGATGCATCTAAACTTGCGATAACATCCCCTGCTTTTACCTTATCTCCAACTTTTACTTTTATGGATTTAACTGTACCGCTTGTATTAAATGACAAACTCAAATCAGTACTAGATACCACCTGACCTGTAGCAAGTATCGTCTCTTTTAAATCAGAGTATTTTGCTATATCAACAACAGTATTTGCACTATTGTTATTTGATCTTAAAAAAATAAAAATAATTACTCCTAAAAGTACCACTATAGGTATCCAGACTTTTTTATTACTTAAGACTTTATTTATAAGTAATTCTTTTATTTTTTTCATAATTTTATTTAATACCTAATAACTCAACATCAAAGATCAAAGTAGAACCTCCTGGTATACCACTATAATCCTTTGGTCCATAACCCTTCTCTGGAGGAACAGTAAGAGTCTTTTTTTCTCCTACCTTCATACCGACTAAACCTTCATCCCAACCTTTGATAACCATACCCGCCCCAAGAGTAAACTCAAATGGACGAACATGACCAAACTTTGGATCAATATTTGAATCAAAAGTTTTACCATCCACAAAACGCCCTGTGTAATTCATAATTAAAACATCTCCATTTTTAGATACTTTTTCCATTTTATTTTCTGTAGAAATAACTTCTTCTTCATTTATTGCTGGTGTATTTGTGTCTATATTTACTTGTCTGTTGTTTATATCTTTTAGATTATCTACCTTATCTGGTTTATTCATAAAAGCATAAATAACAAGACTTACAACTCCAACTATAATAATAAAAGAAACTATAACTCTTATATTTTCCTTTTGATTTTTATTTTTATTTTTCATACGAGGAAAAAACTAATTAATAATAATTTAATTATAACATTTTTTATAAAATTTAACAGTCTATAATAACAGAATCTCCAGCGTTTGGAGTATAAGAATTTACCCCTAGGTTATCTCTTAGTCTTTGAGAAAGAAACATTGCTGATTTTGGTTCACCCATTACTACAAAAACCTTCTTTAGTGTATTTGCGGTATTTTCAACAAAGGCTACGAGATTATCAGAATCTTTATGTCCAGAATATCCACTTATCATCTCAAGATGTGCCTTTACTTTTACATCCTCACCTATAATACGAATCTTCTTTATACCATCTTCTATGGATCTACCTAGAGTTCCCACAGATTGATAACCTATAAGTAGAATCGTGTTTTCTGGATAAGGTAGATAGTTCTTCTCATGGTGCAATATCCTTCCTCCATTACTCATACCACTTCCTGCCATAACTATCTTTGGTGATGGTACACTTAATATTGCTTTTGATTCTTCTGTCTCACTTGTCATTTTAAGACCAATAAAATCAAAAATTTTATCTCCACTTTTTACTAATTTTAAGGCATGTTGATTAAAATATTTTTCATATTTTGTATATAAAACAGTAAGTTTAATAGCTAGTGGTGAATCTAAAAATATTGGCATCTTAGGAATAAGATTCCACTCTACTAAAGTATTTATCTCATACAATAATTCTTGAGTCCTCTCTAATGAAAAAACTGGTATTATAAGAGTCCCCTTTCTATCATAATTATCTTTAATAACATTCATGAGCTTCTCCCTTCTTTCTTTTCTTTCTTCATGATTCCTATCTCCATAACAAGACTCCATAACCATATAATCTGCATCTTTTATAATATCTGTATCTGGAAGAAGCGGTGAAGGAGAATTACCAAGATCTCCAGTAAAAACTATTTTTTTATGATTATAAATAATCTCAATCATACCAGACCCTAGAATATGACCTGCGTCTTTATATGAAAACTGAAAACCATGATCTACATTTAATTTTTGACCATACTCAAGTGTCTCCCATAGACTCATCGCCTTTCTGATATTTTCTGGTGAATATATTTCTGCTAGATTATTTTCTTTATCACGAGATAGGATATGTGCTGTATCTGCTAGCATGACTTCTGTGATATCTTTTGTAGGAATAGTAGAGATTATCTTACCCTTAAAGCCTTCGTGTATAAGTTTTGGTATGCGACCAATATGGTCTGCGTGAGCGTGTGTAATAAAAAGTATATCTATAGTAGATGCGTCATAAGGAAAAGGAATCCAATTCATATCATCGGCAAGCTTTTCTCCTTGTATAAGACCACAATCAATCAAGAATTTCTTATCATTTCCTTCTAATAAAAAATTGGCTCCGGTGACAGTTCCTGCACCAGAACAAAATGTGATTTTTAATTTTTTTTCATTCTCCATTTTATTATTATACATAATATAAGTAAAAATAGAAACAAAATATAAAATAAAAAATCCTTCCAAGGTGGAAGAATTGTTTATTAGGACTATCGAATGGTATTACCATAGCTAAATAGCTAAGTGGGACAAAGGATGAAGCAGATTTGTTAACATAATTTGTATACAGCACTGTCTCAAAACTCTATATCCCCTAAAAAATTGTTCTAGGTAATACATTTCAAATAATCCTACCTTGAGTATACTCTTTGAATAAAAGTCTGCAAGTATTTTTATAAAAAGAGCACACTTTTGACATCATTTCAAATACAAGTTAGACACTAAACTAAAATATCTTTTAATTCTTCTATGTATATTTTTATATTTTCATCATTTACATCACTAGGCCCTATACTACATTCTGAAAAAATCTGCTTCTCTACCTCTCTTAAATTATCCATAAAGAAATTTCTTTCATCTTCACCAAAACTATGAGGATGATTTTCGTATCTTTTCTTTGCTTCTAAACTTCTCTCTTCTATAGATACAATACCGTGAGGGGTAACCCTATTGTCTGCATAAATACAAATCTTTTCTGCAAAATCATTTGTATTTCTAGCTTTTTCTATAAAACCTGAATCTATAGTATCTACAAGATGAACAATATATTCACTTAAACCTATATTCTTTACTATTTCTACGCTTGCCTTATGCTCATCATCACCATATTTAGAAATATATTCATCTTTTATACCCTGCCAATAATCTCTACCTTGTGGTTTATTGTATTCTGGAAAATAATCTAAATTAAATTTAATAATATTTGCAATATCATGGAAAAGGCAGGCTTTTACAACAGCATCTTTATCTATTTTTAATTTTAAATTATCACAGATTATTAAAGCCACACTAGCAACGCGAATCTGGTGTATCGCTAGTATGGGCATTATATTATATTCTTGATAAATTTCAGTAATTTTCTTCATAAAAATGAATAACAAAATCCCCTCTTGGGGATTTTGTATTTCTTAAATAATTATTTCTTATGTTCAGCGTAAACAAAATCCATATCTATCTTTTTATATTCAAAGATTTCATTCTTATCAAAAAATCTATCAACTTCTATATCACCATTTTCTACAGAATCAGAAGCGTGAACGATATTTGACTGAGTAGAAAGAGAAAAATCTCCACGAATAGTTCCAGCATCTGCCTCCCATGCTTTTGTAGGGCCAACTAAAATCCTAAGAGATGAAATTGCATTTATACCTTCAACTACCATAACAACCACAGGGCAAGATTTCATAAAATCTCTAATACCTGGGAAAAATGGTTTATCTTTGATATGAGCATAGTGTTCCTCTAAAATAGCATCACTTATACTCATCATTTTTAAACCAATAATCTTAAGACCCTTTCTTTCTATGCGTTTTATTATCTCACCCATCAGATTACGTTGTATTGCATCTGGTTTTATGATAATTAATGACTTTTCTTGTTTTGTTTCCATAAAATAAAATTTTAATAATTAATAAATTAAACAAAGAATAACACAAAAACACCCATAAAACAAATGATAAAAAAATTAACTATTTTTATATTTTTCCATTATCTCATTCTCCACTTCTTCACGAGCACGACCATATTTGAGATATGATAACTCTTTTATTTTTTCTACTATTTCAGTATTGCCCTTTGGGGTCATACTCCAGTGTGAAGTCATACTAAAAGGCTTTGTAGGAGTACCATTTACAAGCATTTTGACATAAGAATTGAAGTTATCGAGTTTTACGATATCAGAAGATGTAAATATTGGCTTGAATTGTTGCTCTACAAAATTTGCATCTTCTGTACTGATACGATACACGGCCATAGAACCGACGTTACCAAATACTGCATTTTTTATTTTCTCTTCGAGCTGTGAGATGTATTGGTGAGCAACAGTCAAAGAAAGACGATATTTGCGAGCTTCGGAAAGAATAGATGCGATAGAGTCCGTAGTAACATTTTGAAACTCATCGATATAAAGATAAAAATCATTCATCTTTTGCCCATACATATCTACACGAGACATAGCTGCCATTTGGATCTTACCCACTAGGACAAGACCTATAAGATTTGCATTTATATCACCAAGTCTTCCTTTTGAAAGATTGACCAAAAGTATCTTCTTATTGTCCATTATCTCGCGGAAATTAAATACTGACTTTTCTTGTAGAACAACAGGACGCATAATATCATTGGATATAAAGTTATCAAATTTTGAAGTAATATATGGTACAAAGTTTTCAAGACCTTGATCTCCTGTAGTCTTCTCAGCTCCTACCCAGAATTGTTTGATTATAGGATTCTTACAATGTGAGAGCTTCATATCGCGGAATGCTTTATCAGAAAGTACTCTACCTATCTCAAGAAGTGTACAGCCAGATTCTGGGTGCTCCATCACAAGGAAAGCTGAGTTCTTGAAATACTGCTCAAACATCGCACCTCCTCCTGCCTTCATATCAAAAAGCTTATTGAAAATACCCATAAGCTCGTTGACTACGAGAGTTTTCTGTTCTGGATATTTTGGATCATATTCAAGCATATTGAGACCCATAGGACGATCGGTATATGCAGGATCAAAATACACAACATCATCAATACGCTCCTTGGGAACATAACTTAGAATATCTTGAATATCACTTCCGTGTGGATCTATAAAACAACAACCATCACCATTCCTAATATCTTGAGCAATCATATTTTTCAAAATAGTAGTCTTACCTGTACCTGTCTGACCTATCACATACATATGACGCATTCTATCTTCACGACTCATTCTTATCTCTGTATCTTTACCCCTATAACTATTTACTCCGAGAAGTATACCCTCGTGACCCATCTCCATTGGAGCAGGAGCAAATCCTGCTTTTGCTTGTTTAAGTTGTGAAGATACAACTCCATTTGGAAAATGAAAAATAGTTGCAAGTTCTTTTAGGTTTAGAGGCATACCATAATCCTCTGAAAATGCTCTATAAGAAAAATCATGAATAAGATTTAGAAGTGATGAACCTTTTGGATGATTAAACACAAACCCATTCCTGTCTGACTCTGTGAATTGATTGAAAGAAGATTCTATTTCAGAAAGAATTTGTTTTGAACGAAATTCTGATTCAGCTGAAGTAACAATACGAATATTTGTCGCCATTATTGTGCTCTTTAACTTCTCTCCAATATATTCTACCGCTTTATCATTTACTTTCTTTTCTTCTTTATGTTTAGAAGCACCAAAAAATAATTCTTTTGCAATATTTTTAAATTCTTTTGTTACTTGACGAGTCATACTAGAAGCTGTACGGACAGACATACCACTCTTCACATCAGCATGAATAATATGAAACTTTCTTATTATGTCTTCATCTTCAGGACATATCGTGAATTGGATAGAAGCTCCTTCTCCGTGTTTTTTTAACTTTGTAAGAACATTTAAAATAATATTTAATGGGTCGTGATCTATCGCATCATATAATTTTATAGGATATACTTCATGATTCGAAAGAGTGGCATAAGAAGCAGAGACTGAAGCATTTTCAGAGAAAATATTATAATCATCTGGAGCTTCTGTTACTTTTGCATCCAAGTGAACTCCTAAAAGTTGTTTTTCAAAAAGCTCTGCTTTGTGTGTCGGTACTGCAACATAGAAAATAAAACTATCTGTGCCTTCAGCAAGGACTATCTCTAAAGTAAAATGATTCCTATTATAATTCTGCCTTCCTTCTCCTATTGAATGCATACCAGCATAGAACTGCTCCATAGCAGAAAGTAATTCTTTTAATCCTTTTTTATTCTTATCATCATCACTAGCGTCAGGAAGTGTTATCTCAAAAAGCTTCATATCTAGAGATTTGAAAAGTGGAGTATTCTCTTTGAGCCCTGGAACCTTATGAACACTCAATAAATACTGAACAAGGAAACGATGAAAATCACTATCTAGGTGAGGGTTCTCCATCTTGGCTATGATTGAGAGAGTATTTGAAATACCTTTTTCAAGAAGTAAACCTAAAAACTCTTCCATTTTTGCATCATGAGTTTCTGGTTTTAATCGTAAGACAAGAGCATCTGCATCATTTTCCTTTATAACCGCACTTTTGTGCATAACATTTTCCGGCTCATATTTTCTATACTCTGAGATAGTATCATGAGCGAGCTGTTCTTTACTCATCTCTTTTCCTTTTTCAGATAAAGCTTGTTCTCTTTCCCTTATATGTGCACGCAAAAATTCTAACTCTTCTTCTGGAGTTTTAAATTTTGGCGCGTTATTTAAATTAAATCCTTCCATATTTATTTATTATATCACAGTTAATATTTCTGCGTCACCTTCAGTGATGAGAATAGTATGCTCAAAGTGAGCACTGCGTGTGCCATCTGCTGTCTTTATAGTCCAGTTGTCATCGGCACCTACGATATCATCTTTACCGATATTTAGCATTGGCTCTATGGCTATTATCATCCCAGGGATTAACTTTTGGCCTTTTCCTTTTTTACCATAATTTGGAATATATGGGTCTTCATGTATTTTTACCCCCACACCATGGCCTGAAAGTTCACGAACTATACCGTATTTTCTATTTACAAAAGACTCTATCGCGTTTCCTATATCCCCCACTGTAGCACCTCCTCGTGCAGCCCAGATACCGATCTCTAATGCTTTTTTTGTATCACTCAAAAGACGCTCATCTTTTTTAGAAATCTTACCTACAGGCACAGTCACAGCGTGGTCTGTAAAAAGTCCTTTGTATTTTAAACCAAGATCAAGCGAGACGATGTCTCCTTCTTTAAAAACCTTCGTCTTGGTTGGTATACTATGAACTATCTCATTATTCACAGATATACAAATAGACGCAGGGAATGCCTCTGGTGCACCCTCGGGTCTATAATTTAAAAAAGCTGGAATTCCACCTTCTTTTTTAATTAAATCATAAGCATATTTATCAATCTCATATGCAGATACCCCAGGGGCAACCTTTTTAGCAACCTTATCTAAAACTCTTGCAAGGATTTTACCACCTTCTCTTATACCCTCTATTTGTTTTTTTGTTTTAATTATTACTGACATATATTTATTTTATTACTGTTCCTATAAAACTTTTTCCATCCAAATAATCTTTTAAATTATTAATGTTTTTACCATTCATAATAGCTACTTCATAGCCAAGGCTTTCCGCTTCACGAGCTGCAATAGGGTCAAATGGTACATTGGCTCCTGGATCCCAATCTTTTGGTAAAATATTACGAAAATCTGCCCAAGAAATATTCTCTATCGGCAAAGCATCTGTATATTCTCTTGGATTTTTATCATAAACATAATCTATATTTGAAAGATTTATGATCTTCTTAGCATCAAGACTTCTTGCACAATATATAGCAGCGAGATCACTACTATTGCCTGGCTTCCATCCACCACCTAAGATAATAGGTTTGTCGTACTCGGGAATATTTTCTGGATCAAGGATTATATTGTGATGAGCAAGATATCCAAAACACACACGGACAAATTCGGCATTGAGTCTTGTGCTTGCAATACCTATCAAATCCAAATCTATGTTTGTAGGTGTTAGGATCTGCTTTATAGCATTATTATAATCTCTAGATACCTTTCCACCTCCTGTAATAATAACAAAATAAAATCCTCTTTCTACATACTCTTTTATTGTTTCAATAAAAGATTTCATAAAGACTACATCGACACCATCAGGTGCAATGATAGAACCACCTAGAGATATTATTATAGGTTCTTTTTTGTTCATATATTAATTATTAAAATTTAATATATTTATAATATCTTTATGGACATCTTCTTTTGATTGCTCACCATTTATCTTATGTATAGTATAACCTGGCTTACCTTTAAAATAATCCATAGATGGTATCACATTGTTTACATATTCATCGAAGCGGTTAGCTATACCTATATCAGTATCGTCAGATCTTCCTCTTAATTTCATTCTTCTTATGGCTTCATCTTTTGATATTTCTATATATATTATACTTACTTCTTTTCTACCATAAAATTTCATCATATTATCGAATGATTCTGATTGTTCTATTGTACGAGGAAAACCATCAGCTATCAGAGTTGAGTTCTCTTTCAAATCTCTAACCAAAATATTTGTAAAAAGGCTAATAGTTAGAAAATTGGGTTGTAAAAAACCTTTCTCTATTATTGTTTTTACTTTTGAAGAGGTATAACTATTGTTTTCAATCAATTTACGAAATTCTGCTCCTGTAGAAGTAAATACGACATCGTCTGAAATATTGTGTTCTTTTAAATATTTATCTAAAAGCTCAACTTGAGTCCCCTTACCAGAACCTACGATTCCAAAAAATATAAATGTTTGTGGTTTATTTATCATATTGTCTATTATATACTAAAATTAATAAATATAAAAAAAGACCTAAATGATAGGTCTTTTTTAGTACTCTCTCATTGATAACTGAGCATCTATCTTTTTTATTAAATCAAGAACCACAGAAACTACGATGAGAAGGGCTGTACCTCCGATAGCAAATGCTGTGATACCTGTGATTGATTTTATTACAAGTGGAAGGACTGCTATAATTCCTAGGAATACTGCACCCATAGTAGTTGTACGATTCAAAATCCTTGAAATATAATCTCTTGTCGCAGAACCCGGACGAATACCTGGGATGAAGGCACCATTCTTTTGAAGATTGGTAGATATCTGCTCTGGATCAAAAGTAACAGCTGTATAAAAGTAAGTAAACAAAAATACAAATAAGAAATAAAAGATAGAATATAACCAAGTACTCTGGACAAACCATAGTAATCCTTTTGATATAGATACAAGTACAGGACTACTCATGCCTGCTAAAAAGCTACCTATAAGCTGTGGGAACATAAGTATTGAAAGAGCAAAAATTATTGGAATAACCCCTGCTTGATTGATACGAATAGGTAAATATGTCTGAGTACCACCTGAGATATGATCTCCTCTCATCTGCTTTGCGTAAGTCACAGGAACAGGACGCTCTGCTTCTGATACAACTACAACTCCTGCAATAATAAGTAAACCTGTCGCTAGGAATAATATATATACAGGCAAGTCTGCTATGTTGAAAGTGAAAAAGAATTGTGAAACTTCTTTTGGAATATTTGCAACGATACCAGCAAAGATAATAAGTGAAACACCATTACCAATACCGAATTCAGAAATCAATTCTCCGATCCAGACGATAAGCATTGAACCAGCAACTATTACAAAAAGATTAGTTATTGTTCCAAAAAGAGATAGATCTGTCATTATACCTTGTGTCTTTAAGACTGTAAGCAAAGCTATTCCTTGTACAACAGCAAGAGGTATAGTAAGTAATCTAGAAAATTGAGTAAACTTTTTTCTTCCTATTTCTCCATCTTCTTGATACATAGCCTTCAGTCGTGGAGACATAATAGTCAAAAGCTGCATTATGATAGAAGAAGTGATATATGGACCAACTCCGAGCATTATTATAGAAAGAGTTGAAAGTCCTCCACCGGAGAACATATTGAGTACTCCTACGAGCTGATTGTTATCTATGAAGTTATGAAGCTTAAATGTATCTACTCCAGGAATTGGAATAGCGGACAAAAGACGGAACACTACAAGTGAACCAAGCACAAATAAGACACGAGATCTAAGTGTCTTATCTGTAAATATCATTTTTATTTTAGTCCAAACAATTTCCATTTTATTTTATAGTTCCACCTGCTTTTTCGATTTTCTCACGAGCTACTTTAGATACTAGACAATCAGTAACTGAAATTTTTACGGTAATATCTCCTGTGCCCAATATTTTGACAACTGGTAGTTTTCCTCCGACACGACGAATTATATTTTTCTCAAATAGTGTCTTTGGACTAACTGTATCTCCAGCACTAAATACATTGAGTGCCAATATATTTACAGGTGATGCTTTTGTATCAAAAGAAGCAAAACGATAACCACGAAGCTTTGGAAGCTTCTTTATTATATCACGAATCTCTGGACGACGCTTGTTACCAGCACGAGCTGTCTGACCTTTTCCTCCGCGACCAGAAGTTTTACCGCGAGTTCCCCCACGACCAACTTGCTGAAATTTTTTATTTGGATGTTGTCTTTTTAATGTGTTTAATTGCATATAATTTATTATTTAAATTTATTTAACTTCTGTTTCTACAGCTTCTACAGGAGCAACAAATGGAACTGATTTTATTGCTACAGACTTTTCTCTAAGTTGGTATAAGGTCTTGTAAGCAACACGAGCATTGTTTAATTTATTCTTACTACCTGAATGAAGTTTTGCTGTAACATTTTTGATACCAGCAAGTACGAGCATATCGCGGACAGTACTTCCTGAAACCAATCCTTTTCCTCTGTTTGGTCTTATTGTAAGCTCAGAACTTGAGAATTTTGATGAAACTTCATAAGGGATGGAATTCTCTTTTGTAAGTTTTATCTTGAACATATTTTTCTTTGCTTGGCGAAGAGCTTTTGCAATAGCTATAGCTGTATCTCCACCTTTTCCTGTTCCAAGACCAACTGAACCCTTCTTGTCACCAATCGCAATAGCGACAGCAAATGTCATACGACGTCCACCAGCTACAACACGAGTAACACGACGAATAGAAACCATCTTCTGATCAAATTCTGGCTTTGGTCTATCAAAAGAAGCTCTTGGTCTGCGAGTATCACCACCCTCACGCTTAGCACCATATGCTGGCTTACTAAAGCTACGGTTGTTGTTTGTGTTTGTATTCTGTTTTGGTTTTGCTGTATCCATATTATTTATATACCTGCCCGACTGGGCAAGGCGGGTTAAAATTTAAGACCTGCTTCTCTTGCACTGTCAGCGACTGCTTTTACTCTACCAATATATTTGAAACCATTACGGTCAAAGACACATGATTTGATACCCTTTGCTACTGCACCCTTTGCTACAAGAGTACCTACTTGCTGTGCTCTTTCTGTTTTTGTACCAGTTTTTAATTTTAAGTCTGAAGCTGAAACAATAGTAACTGCATTTACATCATCTATTATTTGAGCATAAATATAATTGTTTGAACGAAAAACAGAAAGACGAGGGCATTCTAAAGTACCTGATATCTTTGTACGGATTTTCTTCTTTAATCTTATTCTTTTTTCTAATTTTTTGTTCATATATTTTATGCAGCTTTCTTACCTTGCTTACGACGAATAACTTCATCACCATAACGAAATCCTTTTCCTTTATATGGTTCTGGTTTCTTGTTTGCACGAACCATAGCAGTAAAACTACCTACCAATTCTTTGTCTATACCTACTACTGTGATATTGTTCTTTTCTGCTGTGACAGTGAGACCTGCTGGGATAGTTATCTTTACTGGGTGTGAAAATCCAAGTGCAAGGTTTAGTGAATTACCAACAACTTCTGATTTGAAACCAACTCCTTCTAGTATAAGCTTCTTTGTATAACCTTCGTTTACACCGATAACCATATTCTTCACATGAGAAGCGTATGTACCCCAGAGTGCGTTTATTGTTCTATTGCCTTCTTTTTTAGGAGTAAAAGTAATCTCATTACCATTTATGTGTAAATTAACTTCACCAGGGAATGAACGAGTAAGTGAACCCTTTGGACCTTTTACAGAAAAAACTATTCCAGAAAGATTGGCTTCTGTACCTGCTGGTATTATAACTGTTTGTTTTCCTACTCTACTCATATATATTTATTACCATAATTTAAATAATACTTCTCCTCCGACCATTTCTTTTCTTGCTTCTTTGTCAGTCAAAATACCTTTTGGAGTGGAAAGAACTGTAACTCCATGACTTCTCTTTATATCCTTAACTCCTTTGTAAACACGGCATGATGATTTTGAAATACGATCTGCTCCTGTTACTTTTGGTTCACCATCTTCATTGTATACTAGGCCAAGCTCTATAACAGGGAAACCTTTTTGTGTTTTCTTTGTAGCACTCTTCAAATAACCTTCTTTTACAAGGCATTCTGCTATAGAAAATTTAATCTTTGAATGAGAAACAACAACAGCCTCGTGCCCTCGAGAGTTTGCGTTCTTTATCATATTTATCATGTTTGCTATTTGATCCATTGTTTTAAATAATTAAGAATTAAAAATTACGAATTAAGACAAGATTACCAACTTGACTTGCGAACTCCTGGAAGCATACCTTCATTTGCGAGTTCACGGAAACAAATACGACATAGACCGAAATCTCTCATATATGCATGTCCACGGGAACAACGAAAACAACGATTTGTTTCTCGTGTGCTAAATTTTGACTTTTTTAAATGTCTTGCTGTTACTGATGTTTTTGCCATAAATAATTATATTCCTACATATAGTAGGTAGTGAGACTGATATCTCGTTTATTTTCTTAAAAGGCAATCAAGGGCTAGACTCTTAAGGAGGTAAACGGATCCGATCTCACACCAACACATACTATCAGATAGTGTTTTTATTGTCAACACAAATTAGATAATTGGAGTGATCTCTTCTGTTACCTCTGGTATTATTGATTCTTCTATGACAGCAGGGGTGATAACCTCTGGTATTTGTGGAGTCTCTGGGACTATGACTTCTTCTGTATCTGGTGTGATCACCTCTTCCTCTGTAGTTGTATTTACTACTTCATTTGTAGTATCTGTAGTATTTATCTCTGGTGTGATTATTCCACATTCTCCTTGTATTGTCTTTGTAGCTCCATTTGAAATAGATAGACAATACGGATCACCTGTCTCCTCATCATATAGGGTGATACCAGTCCTCTTTTCTGGAGAACCTATTTTGAGTGTATCTACTGCTATACCCTTCAGATATGCAATACCATCAGCAACACTTACAAAGACATCACTAAAGAAAGTAGCCATAGATACAGGTTCACCATTTATCATTTCATCCAATTGGGTGATCTTCAAGTTCATCTCTTGTATCGCCTTCACAATATAAGGAGTGAGGTTAGCATATGAGATGGATTTGAGTGAAGTATTAGGATCTGTCGATACTAGATCTGGAAATACTTGTTCCATCTCTTGAGCGATAAATCCTATGTGTTTAGGGTCAGTGTCAGATTCTGTAGTCCAGTTGTATGTTACTGGGGTTAATGATAGGAGTTT